>JACCDL011062902.1_pt1 | contig 29570 bp, 33 predicted proteins | sample 7441931 | NCBI WGS metagenome assembly JACCDL01 (sample SAMN15323437, study PRJNA562643) | freshwater metagenome | isolation source: river surface water | place: USA:Blue River Watershed | collected 2017-08-16 | reverse complement strand
CTGCTTTCAGTGGGGGTAGTGGTGGCTAGGCGAATGATTGCCTCTGCCTCGTCTTTATCTACTGCTGCGCCTTCACGCAACACTTCAATAACATCTGAGTAACTGCCACGAAGAATGAGGTTTGCTTCACGTGATGTTGCGTCGTCAGACCCAGTGATAAGTCGTGCGGCAAATGCTCGAGCGGCTTCTTCCTTGCCACAACCCTCAGGGCCAATGAATAGGTATGCATGAACATGGTTAATAGCAAGTTGTTGCAAGCGTTCGACAGCTTTTTGCTGTTGAACGACGCCGTCCCACACCGACAAGGTCATAGGGCTGTGATACCAAGGCGGTCTTGCACGCCTTGCAGAATTGCCGACTGCACTTCGTCTTTTGAGGGTGTGCCATCAATAATCATCCAACGGCTTGGGTCTGCTGCTGCCATGGTGTGAAAGCCGGTATAGATGCGTTCAAAGAATGAGCGATCTTCGCGTTCGAAACGGTCAAGTTCGCGTTTTTGCAAACGTTCAAGCAACTGATCAATTGGCACGTCTATGAATATGACGAGTTCTGGCCAGTTGTCTTGAATCGCCCAACTATTGAATCGCTTGAGTTCGTCAACGTTCAGTAAGCGACCGTAACCCTGGTAAGCCAGTGACGAAAAAGCACTGCGATCACTAACAACATGTTTGCCAGCGGCAAGTGCAGGCACTACGAGTTCGTCAATATGTTGTGCGCGGTCAGCAGACATCATTAATGCCTCGGCACGCGGAGACAACATGGTGTTCTTGGTATCAAGCATGGCTGCGCGCAATGCTGCGCCAATTGCAGTGCCACCGGGTTCGCGTGTGGTGATGCCACCAATTGCTTCAGCTAAGCGCGTGACATGTGTGGACTTGCCGCACCCTTCGAGGCCTTCAAATGCGATGTATCGGCCCCGTGTCATGGGCTATTTCTTATCAGCCTTTTTCACCGTTTTCTTGGCCGCTTTCTTGACGGCCTTTTTTGCTGGCTTTTTAGCAGCTTTTACGGGCGCTGCTTTTTTGGCTACTGATTTCTTTGCAGCCTTTTTGCGCTTTGTGCTTGGCTCGGCATCGCGACGAATAGCAAGCAATTCAAAGGCACGTTCTGGAGTGACATATTCCAAACGGTCACCTCGAGTGAGGCTCGCGTTGGTTTCACCATCGGTGACATACACGCCAAACTTTCCTTCTTTGGCAACAACTGGTTTTCCGCTTACAGGGTCGGTACCAAATTCGCGAAGTGGTGGTTTTGCTGGTCCGCGTCTTCCGTAGACGCGAGGCTCTGCAAGTTTTGCTAATGCCTGTTCGATGGTGACAGAGAAAATTTCGGCTTCTGATTCAAGCGTGCGACTTTCTTTTCCTTTGTTGATGTACGGGCCATAGCGACCATTTTGAGCAGTGATGATCTCGCCGTCTGCTGGATCAAAACCAACAGTTCGCGGAAGCGACAACAGGCGCTCGGCATCTTCAAATGTGGTGGTTTCAACAGTCATGTCTTTAAACAGTGACACCATTTTCGGTTTCTCTAAACCGGTGGGTGGTTCGTCCATCGTTCCCCATTGCACGTACGGCCCGTACTTGCCTGTCTTTTTGAAAACAGGGAAACCGTCAATTTCGCCAATGGGGTCTTCAAATTTTGGGCGGGCCAAAATTTCGAGAGCAACAGGTACGGTGAGTTCGTCAGGAGCCATGCTGTCGGGAATACCCGCGGTCTGTTCGCCACACCTTATATATGGTCCAAATTTGCCCGGGCGTGCCTCAATCATGTCGCCTGTTTCAGGGTGCGGTCCAACATGAAAAGCGTTCAAGCTGGCTGCATCGATGGTGTCAATGTTGTGCTGCACGAGTGGCTTCAAACCCGGTAGTTCTTGCCCATTGCCGAAATAGAACTCGTGCAACCATTTATCGCGGTCGCGGGTTCCCATAGCGATTTCGTCGAGCTCTTCTTCCACAATTGCGGTGAACTTGAAATCGATGAGCGTGGTGAAGTGATCTTTGAGCAAACGCACCACGGCAAACGCTGTCCATGACGGAACGAGCGCTTGACCCTTCTTCCATACATAACCGCGATTGATAATGGTGCCAAGAATTGATGCATACGTTGACGGACGACCGATGCCTTCTTCTTCAAGTCGCTTTACCAAGGTTGGCTCGGTGTAACGAGCTGGCGGCGAAGTGTTATGGCCATTTGCCGTGATGCTTTCAATGCCAACCGAGTCACCAACTTTGAGCGCTGGCAACAAGGCTTCTTTTTCATCCTCGTTTTCGTCAGCGATTTCTTGATACACCTGGCGATAACCAGGGAAAGAAATGGTTGTTCCACTTGCAGAAAATTCGCAATCGGCAGGCGACGCACCGCCACTGGTGGTGCCCATTTTTACGGTGACGGTGGTGCCGTTGGTATCTGACATTTGTGAAGCAAGCGTTCGCTGCCAAATCAGGCGATACAGCGCAAGCTCGTTAGGTCGAAGCTCGTCGGCCAAACTTTCTGGGCTGCGAAGTGGAAGCGAAGGACGAATTGCTTCGTGAGCTTCTTGGGCGTTTTTTACCTTTGACTTATAGACGCGTGGCTCGGTAGCCAAAAATTTGTCACCATACGTATTAATGATCTCATCGCGTACAGCACCCAATGCCTCGGCACCAAGAACTACGGCGTCGGTGCGCATATACGTGATGTATCCAGCCTCATATAGGCCCTGAGCCAAGCGCATCACTTCGCTTGCGGTAATGCGCAGCTTGTTGCCGCCTTCCTGCTGCAGAGTGCTCGTCATAAACGGCGCTTTTGGACTCTTGCGGTAAGGCTTATCTTCAACGCTGCGAACCTCTAATGATTTGCCTTGCAATCCAGCGGTCAATTGATTGGCTCGCTCTTCATTAATGACGACAACACCGTCTTTGGCAATACCAAGTGAGTCGAAGTCTTTGCCAGTAGCAATTCGTTTGCCGTCAACACTTTGCAGTGTCGCGTTGAATTTCGGGTCGGTAGTAGTGGTGGCCTCTAAGTCCCAATATGCAGCAGACACATGGGCCATGCGTTCTTGCTCTCGCTCAACCACAAGGCGAATTGCTGGGCTTTGCACGCGACCGGCAGACAAACCTCTATTTACCTTGCGCCACAAAATAGGAGACACTTCATACCCAAAAAGTCGATCCAGAATTCGGCGAGCCTCGGCGGCATCGACCAACTTCATATCGATACTGCGCGGATGAGCAATGGCCTCGTCGATTGCGGCCTTAGTGATTTCGTGAAACACCATACGCTTGGTGTCCACCTTTGGCTTCAGGTATTCAAAAAGGTGGGCAGCAATTGCCTCTCCTTCGCGGTCTTCGTCGGTTGCAAGATAGAGCACCGAGGCATTCTTGAGTTCAGCCTTGAGCTCGCGAACGATGGTGGCACCACGTTCGGTGAGTTCGTAATTTGGCTTAAAACTATTTTCAACATCTACAGACAAACCTTTGCTTGGCAGGTCTGCAATGTGACCAACTGATGCACGAACAACGAACTCGTCGCCAAGAAATTTGGAGATGGTTTTTGCTTTTGCGGGGGACTCAACGATGACGAGTGGCTTAGACATGACTTTTCATCGTTACGTGGTTTGACAGTGCTTTGTCAAGCCTTTCCACGTAAACCCAAATGCGATAAGGGTTTGAATTCGCTAGCGTGACTAGACAGATGGCAAGCGAAGCACATGAACTTTCAATTTCTGAGGTTGATCTTGGTTTGCGTGAACTTGCATTTAACGAACACACTTTGCGTGCTTTGCAACAGAAATTTTCTGATGCGCGCACACTTCTCGAAGCCAATTTGGTGGGTCGCGTAAGTCGACTTGATCGTGGGTGGAGCACAATTTTGATGAGTGCCGAAGGTGAGCCTGTGCGGACTCGAAACATTGGTGCTGATGTTGCGGTAGGTGATTGGGTGGTGCTGAGCGAAGATTTTGAGCGTGTTGATCACGTGTTAGATCGCCAGTCGTCGCTTACTCGGCGAGTGTCGTCCGATGTAGTGCGAGCCGAATCGCACACCGTTGCCGCCAATATGGACACGGTGCTGGTGGTGCAGGCAGCAGATGTAGAGCCAAATCTGCGAAGAATTGAACGTGAATTGGTGCTTGCTTTTGATAGCGGAGCAACACCGGTAGTCATATTTAATAAGTGCGACGAATTAAGCGATGCTGAAGTTACCTCCATGCTGCAAAACGTGCAGCCCGTCTTGTCGGGGGTTGATGCATATGCGGTGAGTGCCAAAACAGGGGCAGGTTTAGACGCACTGCGGAAGTACACCTATAAATATGAATCAAGTACCCCGCAAACCATTGCCATGCTGGGGGCGAGTGGAGTTGGCAAAAGCACTTTGGTTAATGCCCTCGTTGGCCATGAAATTCAGCGGACCGGTGAAGTACGCGAAGGCGATAGTCGCGGCAGGCACACCACAACGGCTTCAGATTTGGTCCGTTTAGACAACGGCGGATGGTTGGTAGATACACCAGGACTACGCGTGGTGAGTTTGTGGATGAGTAGCAATGGTATTGAGCGCACATTTGCTGATGTATTTGAAGCGTCAAATAATTGCAAATTTCGAGACTGCAAACATGAAAACGAACCATCGTGTGGTGTGCAGGCTGCAGTTGCAAGCGGACTGTTTACTGCAGACCGTGTTGCAAGCATGAAAACTCTTGTTGCAGAAGAAGTGGTGTTGGAAAAACAACAAATTGAATATGCGCGCACCCAAGACAAGCGCGGTGTGCGCAAGCAATCAAATCAATAAGTCAGTTGGCAAAGGTGAGTGCAATGGTTGCACCGCCACCAGGTGTGTCAGAAATGCTGACAATCGCGTGGTGATCGTCGGCAAATTGCTTCACGATGGCAAGCCCTAAGCCCGAACCAGGAAGTGCGCGGGTTGCGGTGGCGCGGTAAAAGCGATCAAACACCAACGGTTTATCAGCATCAGAAATTCCAGGGCCATGATCAACAACTTCAACTCGTGAGCCAACAACATTGATTTCTACGTTGTCTGGAGTTGGGCAAAACTTCAACGCATTGTCCACCAAGTTGCCAATTGCGCGATCAAATTGTGACGGACGCACCTTTACCGATGCTGGATGTGAACTTGATACGGCAATGCTTCGACCAGTGCGACGCGAAGCACGAGTTGCAATGTCTTCACATGCCTCAAGCAAGTCAATTTCTTGTAGTTCTTCTACCAATCGCTGATCGCTTGCAAGTGCGGTGAGTTCAGAAGATAGATCGGTTAGTTCATCAATTTCAGCTGCGATGTCGCGAAGCAACGATTGCTTTGTTGTTTCATCAAGATTTTCGCGCTGCAATAATTCAGCATTTGCGCGCAGCGATGTAAGTGGGGTGCGCAGTTCGTGGCTGGCATCTTGAACCAACTGTTTTTGTTGAACATTGCTCAGCTGAAGCGCTGCAAGCATGGTGTTGAAACTAGATGACAACTGCTGAATTTCGCTGTCGCCTTCAATTTCTAAGGTGGTGGAGAGGTCGCGAGTACGTGCGATTTCTTCCGCAGCAGTAGCGAGTCGCTGAATTGGTTTTGCTGTGCGGCGAGCAACCCACCAACCCGCAACTGCAGCAACCACAATGCCAACAGGGCCAAGTGCAAACAGCCAGCCGCGCATGCCGTTTTGTGCACGCTGTAAATCATTAATGTCCTTTGCGATTTGCAGCGCTCCTCCGCCTGAAAGCGGAACGGTAAGCATTCGGTATTTATTGCCAGCAACAGTGATGGTGTTTCTTGCGCTGCCCCCCAATGGATTGTTAGCTATTTGAAGTGTTTGCTGCGTAATGGGAAGGTCGGCTTCGCCTAGTGCAAGAACGACTAATCCATTGATGTCAATTACTTGGGTCACTGTGTCAAAACGTGTGGGCAGCAATGCGTCATCTAACGGATTGCGTTGGCGACGACCAGGGTTTTGCATGGAATTAGCACGGCGCAACGAGTCGGCAATCATGACCACTCGGTCGTCAAGAGTTTTGTCTACCTGTCGCACCAGTTGGCGAGAAAATGTGGAATAAATACCGGCCGATAGAACTCCGACCACGATCACCACGATCACCGCAGTAGTCACCATGAGGCGGGTTCGCATGCTCATGGTTGCCTCATGACGTAACCAACACCACGAACGGTGTGCAGCAATCGCTCTTCACCGCTGTCTTCAAGCTTGCGACGTAGGTATCCGATGTACACATCTAGCGACTTTGAGTTGGTCTCAAAGCTGTATCCCCAGATGTTTTCGTAGAGGTATTCGCGAGTGAGCACAATGTTTTGTTGTTCTAACAAAATGTGCAGTAAATCAAATTCTGTTTTTGTGAGTTCAAGTGTGTGTTCTCCGCGCTTCACTTCGCGACGATTGACATCCATTGTCAAATCACTCAACGTGAGTATTGACGCAGACACAGGTGCTTCGTAACGTCGAAGCAAGGCACGCACGCGAGCCAGTAATTCGTCTACAGCAAATGGTTTTACTAAATAATCATCTGCTCCTGCATCTAGACCTGCAACGCGGTCACCAACTTCGTGGCGAGCAGTAAGTAGCAAAATTGGAGTTCGGTTATTGCGATGTCGTAATTCACGAGTGACAGTAAGGCCATCGGCAAATGGCATCATCACATCCATCACCACAGCATGAGGTTTTGACGACACAATCAGATCTAGTGCGGCATTGCCATCTTGTGCAGTTTTTACTTGGTAACCCTCTAACTCGAGTACGCGCATTATGGCTTTGCGTACCGACGGGTCATCTTCAGCCACGACAATAAGGAACTCGGCGTTTGCTGCAGACTTCACTACACAGACGGTATCTGCCTTTAAACCCCAGTATTGGCGGGCTTGGATGACTTCTTTACTGTTTCTTACTTGGTCTTGTTCTAATCCTTAACAACACATCGCAATATCTATCAGCGCACGGATCCCCCAAGCGCAATGCGAAAGGAAATGACATGAAAAAGCGAATGACCAAAATAGTTGGAGGAGCAGCAATTGTTGGAGCGTTAGCTCTCGCGGCTTCTTCTGGCATCGGAACTGCAAGTGCAAAGTCGTTGATTTCTAAAGTTGGAATTACCAAGCCTGCACACGATGGTCGAGGCCCAGCAAAGAGTCTTGCTTCGGTTGCCACGGTGTTGAAGATGACTGAGGCCGAGTTGAAGACCCAGTTAGATGCTGGTAAGTCGTTGGCTGATGTTGCAAAGGCTCAGGGTGTAAATGTTCAGTCAGTGATTGATGTGATTGTTACTGAGGTGAAGGCTCACATTGCTGATGAAGTGAAGTCTGGTGAAATTACTCAGGCTGAGGCTGATGCGAAGTTGGCTGATGTGACGACAAAGGTGACTGAAATGGTGAACTCGGTTCGACCTGGTGATATGGGTGGCAGAGGTCACGGAGGTCGCGGTGGCCGAGGTGGTCACGGTCACAGTCATGGGATGGAAGGTTCTGGGAATATCGAAACACCTGCTGGTGTTACAAATACCAACGCCTAAAGCCCCCCAATAGGTGCTGTTCAACGGCCGGTGTCCGCCTCCCCTTGAGGACACCGGCCGTTTTGTATGTACCGGTAATTACGTGTCTTGTATGTGAATAGTCACTGAAGCGCGAAGCGTGAAGGTTCGCAGTGACCAGTTGAAGAGTAGTAACGGCACTGTGCGCGTTGAAGAAACATCGACTGTGATGTAAGGGTCGTTTCGGAAAGTGTGCACTTCAACTTGTGAAAGTCCTGATTCCTTAATCACCGATTGACGGATGAACTCAATGTTTTCTGGTTCAAGCGACGCCGAAGACGCTCCTGCATAAGCACCGTGCCAAATAGCCAATTGATCGCGTATTACTACTGCAGTAATTAGCAGTGAAGCAACAGCCAAAATGATGAACGGCAGCACCAAAGCAAACTCAACGGCAGCCTGTCCTCTGTCTGTTTGGTGGCCTCTAACCAAATGACTGCGCTCGACCCATGATGTTGTCAAACACCTGATTGAACAGTTCGCCAATGCGTCCGGCGCCTTCTCCGTTGGTGGCCCACGCGATAATCAGCAATGCAATAATGGCCGCCGCTAATAACACCAATGCATATTCGGTGGTGGCCTGCCCAGATTCGGTGTGAAGTTCGTTCATGTCTACATGTGTGCGCCAAATGAATTCAGTGAACTTATAAACATTGGAACAACAGCGAGCAGCACAAACGATGGAAGCACGCAACCAACAAGTGGAAGGGCCATGCGAATAGGTAGCTGCCGTGCCTCGCTCTCTCGCTGCTGTCGACGCTGTTGGCGCGAAATTGCACTGAGGCGCTCGAGAGTAAGCGCAATGGGTAATCCATCACGCTCAGATGCCTGAAGCGTTTCGCATAATGCGAATGCATGCGGTCCTAGAGAACTTCGTAGTTCAGACACGACATCTCTCATGCGTATGCCGTTCTGTATTAGTTGGCTGCTTTCAGCAAGCAATTGACTTACTGGCTCTTCGGTGTAGTGGTGAAGTTGCTGTAGTGCCTGCGGTACAGATAATCCCGATAGCAACAGCACCGAATACATATCAACAGCATCGTGAATGCCTGCTTGCATGACCGCATCTCTGCTTTCGCGATTGTGTTTGCGACGACGGAGATACCAGACGCACGCTGCCGCAATTAACCACACCAGAGTCACGACGAACTTCGTGCGATGCGAGCCATCCACATTCGACCAACAACATTCAGCACCATGCCGCACAGTAAGCACAACAACCCGATTGGAGAATTCAGTAACGAAGTACGTGTATTGGGTTGATGTAGAAGAATCCACACACAAATAGCAAGTGGTATCCACGACAGGATTGATGTGGAGAGGCGAATTTGTGCTGTTTGTGCATTGCGTTCATTGATGAGTTGAGAGCGCTCGCGCAGTATTGACGCGCATTTTTCGAGTGTGTTTGCAATTCCGTACCCGCCGTTGCTGGCAACTGCAAGAGTTCGAGCGGCCAGCGAGAAGTCGGCGTTTTTGGCCACGGATCCAACCTCGGAAATGGCAATGGCAAGAGATTTTCCCTGTACACAGTGCTCGGCAATTGGCTTTGTCCACCATGAAAGGTGAGGAAACCGTTTCGCACACTGCACGAATGCGAGATTGAGCGAATAGCCAGAGTGAACGTCTCGCGCGATGGCATCAAGAAAATCAGAAACTGATGAATCGCAAGATCGCACAGAAGCAGGTTTTTGAACGGCAGAGGGAGTGAGTCGAAGAATGATCCAGGATCGTGTCCACCAACGCACAAGGGTTACGTGTGCAAAACACGCGACGGCCAGACCAACCGACAGCGATCCAACTGCTAATTCACACGCATTGACTAGTTGTTTCATGAACCGACTTTGCGTGACCGGGTGAATGCAGTGACATTGGTACCGCAGTAAAGCTGTTTTGGTGTCTCATGTATTGCAAGCGGCAATTCAACTATTTCGGCGACACATCGTTTGCCATTTTCGTCGCGATGGAGATGAACAATGATGTCAATAGCCGAATAGACGTGTTCACGGATGGTGTCGCGGCCCCATTGAGGGCAATGTTGCAGCATCAGAGATTCAATGCGCTGAACTGCATGCATTGCAGAGTGCGAGTGACAGCTAGACATTGAACCCGAGTGACCAGTGTTGAGCGCAGACAACATGTCAACGGTTTCTGCGCCTCGAATCTCACCAATCAAGATTCGATCGGGACGCATGCGAAGCGAAGCTCGAACCAATTCGGTCATGGACACACCTGCAACACCTTCTGGTGTGCTTGAGCGGGTTTCAAGATGGACCGAATTAGGCACTTCAATGACAAGTTCTCGAACATCTTCAATAGAGATCACGCGCTCGGAAGGCTCAATGTGTTTGCACAGTGCATTGAGCAATGATGTTTTTCCCGACCCGGCTTTTCCTGAAATCATGATGTTGAGCCTTTGGTGCACTGCAGATTTAAGAAATTCAACAACTGGCGGCAATGCAAAGTGATCCAGAGTTAACGACATGGTGTTGAATCGCCGAATGCTCACACACATTCCCTGTGCGCTTATTGGGGGAATGATCGCGCATAGTCGAGAGCCATCATGAAGCCGGGCATCGACAATTGGTGATACGCGATCAAGTCGTTTTCCTATTGGGAGCAAAATTCTTTCGACGATGGCGTGAATTTCTCCGGGGTGAAGTTCGCCCATGTAACGCATGGTGCATTCGTCTTCTACAAATACTGAAGTGTCGTTATTAATCATGACCTCAGTGATTGTTGACGATTCGAAATATTTGGCGAGTGAACCTAATTCGTCATGCAACATGTGCAAGATGCTGAGAAATTGATACAGGAAGACGACTGGCAAGTAGCCCGGCATCAACGCATCGCGAAATGCTTGGATCTAGTGGAATTTCGGCAAGCACCGGTACGCCTACCACTGACTCAACATCTCGTTTGCCAAGCGATCTTCCTGGTTCGTTAATTAAGACAACACCATGTGGTTTTACCTGTAGGTGTGTTGCCTTGCGCAGGGCCAAGTAACACGGGCGAATTACTAGTAATGACATGGTGGCGTATTGGGCAAGTAACGAACTCTGTCCATCCCCAGCATCAACCACGGTGAGTTCATGCGAGCTGTCGAGGCCGTTGGTTACGTCATTGCAATGTTCTGCTGTGAGAGCAAAGCGGTCGTTAATTTCGGTGCCTCGCGGAATGACGGAGACATTGTTTGTTACTGGAATTTGCAATGACTCAATGGGCGGACGCTTTTCTGCCACCAACCAATCGGTGATGCCAATTGCTGATGGTTCAGCGATGCCTAAAGCCGCAGGAATATCGCCACAGAAATCAATGATGCGAACAGGAGAAGCATTTCGCTGTGCAAGGGACAGCGCTAGCGAAGCGCTTACCACCGTGGTTCCACTTCCACCTTTGACCGACCAACAAACAATCATTGTTCCCCCTGTGCCGGCAAGTGCCGTGCGTAATTGCTACGCGGGGATGTGTGCCTTAATGAGAAAGTTGGACAGCCAATTCTGCAGCGACTCGCGCATTGTTTTCGGCAAGAGACAAATTGGCAACCACGCTTGTTCCCGAAGTTGCTGCAGCAATGGCGCCAAGCACATGTGGAGTAACTGCCGGACCAACAATGCCGGCCTTGGCGGTTGCAGCCAAAGACTCTTCAATGATCTTGTCAATCATGTTTTTGTCGAGTGAATCGGCGAGTGGAACAGGAACACAAGCAAGAATTCCACCAGTGCGACCAAGAGCGCGATGTGCACGTGTGTATTGCGCAAGCTGTTGCACGGTGTCAACGCGAGCAGGTATTGGTAAGCCGCTGGAGTGAACGGTGAAAGCCGGAAATTCATCACACCCAAGACCAAGCACAGGAACACCAAGCGTCTCTAGGTATTCAAGTGTGCGAGGCAAATCTAAAAATGATTTTGCACCAGCACAAACAGTGACCACTGGGTGAGCAGCGAGTGCGCCAAGATCGGCACTGATATCGCCATGCAACTGAACATCGCGATGCACGCCACCAATACCTCCGGTTGCGAACACTCCAACGCCTGCGCGAGCTGCAAGTAATAACGAAGCTGAAACGGTTGTGGCGCCAACACTCCACTTTTGAGAAATTGCAAGTGCGAGTTCTCGTTCACCCGCTTTCTTTGCGGGGCCAAGAATTCGTTCGTGCTCTGATTCGTCTAAACCAACACGTGCTACGCCATCAATGACAGCTGTAATGGCAGGAACTGCTCCTGCTTGACGGATTGCTGCGATGCATCGCGAAAGTGCCTGTGCGTTGGCAGGACTTGGCAAACCAAGATTGGAAAAGATGGTGGATTCAAGCGCAACGACAGCGCCACCGCTCGCAATGGTGTCTTGCACCTCGGGTGAAATGGAAATAGTGGTCATAGTTGTTCCTGTTGTAGTGAAGGGTTAAGTGTTGCGCCAGGGCACTGCAGCACACGAGAAGCCAATGCATGACCTTGTGTAACTGCAGCAGCAATATTGCGAGCCGATGCATATGCAGGTAAAAAACCAGCAGCAAACGCATCGCCAGCACCGGTGGTATCGACAATGTTGTCAACTGCCGGCACAGGGTGCATCTGTGATGTTCCATCTTGGTGCACAACAATGACAGGAAGCGGACCTTGCTTAATTACGGTCACCTGAGCGCCAATCATTGGGTTGTTTGCGTGCAGCCCGAGAGTTGCGGCCTCGTCTTCGTTACACAAAAACACATCCGGTTGCAGTGTCTGCATGAGTGCCTGAAAACGCTGAATGCCATATTTGGTGAGCACAGAAGCAGAAGAAGCATCAACCGAAATGAGGGACCCATTACTGCGGGCAGATGCAATGTATTGCGCACTCGTTGATGCAAGTGGCTCATCGGTAAGTGAATAAGTAGGAACGTGCAATATATGCACGTCGTTCATGAGCGCAGCATCAAAATGCGCAAGATGCGAAGCAACGCCGCGGTCAGTAAGAAATGAACGTTGTCCATTTGGTTGCACAAGCACCACGATGCTGCCAGTGCGACCATCTGAAATAACTTGCACTTCTACACCTGAGTCGCGCAGCACTTCACATAAGTGTGTTCCAAGGCGATCATGACCTACTTGGCCAATAAAGCGCGAGGGAGTTCCTGTGAGCGATGCGAACATGGCGACATTGGCCGCACTTCCGCCGCGGGTACGACGAATAATCGATTCAGTATCACTACCGATGTTTAGTTCGGTGTTTAACCACACCACCACATCTTCAACGAGGTCACCTATCGTGCACAGCACGGGCGAAGCGATTCTTGCTTATACCGAAAGCAGGTCGCGTGCGCCGGTGTCGCTTGAAGGGTGACGCAACTTACTCATTGCGCGAGCTTCAATTTGACGAATGCGCTCACGTGTGAGGTTGAATGCTTCGCCAACTTCTTCAAGTGTGCGTGGCTCACCGCGGTCAAGACCGAATCGCAACGCAAGAATTTCGCGCTCGCGTTGATCGAGTGGTGCGAGAAGACGTGAGATTTCTTCTGGCAACAATGCAGTTGCAGCAACTTCGAATGGAGACTCGGCAGCGCGGTCTTCAACAACGTCACCAAGTTCTGCATCGCCGTCTTCACGCAATGGTTCAGAAAGCGACAATGGTTCTGCTGCAAAGCGCAAAGCTTCAGTCACTTTGTCTTCTGGCATTTCTACTTCAGCAGACAATTCAGCAAGAGTTGCTGGACGGCCAAACTTCAGCTCGAGGCGTGAGCGAGCTTTTTGCAAACGGGCGAGAGTGTCGCCAGCGTGCACCGGAAGGCGAATGGTGCGACCGGTATTTGCAATACCGCGCGTAATTGCCTGACGAATCCACCATGTTGCATAAGTAGAGAATTTGAAACCCTTACGCCAGTCAAACTTTTCAACTGCGTGCATCAAACCAAGGTTGCCTTCTTGAATGAGGTCAAGAAGTGGAAGCCCCGATGCTTGGTACTTCTTGGCAATAGACACCACGAGGCGCAAGTTGCTTTGCACGAACTGGCGCTCTGCTTTTGTTCCGTCGCGTTGTTCTTTGCGCAACTCACGACGACGGTTAGGAGTCATGTTTTTGTCGTTGGCTTCGAGTTCGGCGGTTGCTTGCTTGCCGGTTTCAATTGCCTTCGCTAGACGAACTTCGTCGTCTTTCGTGAGGAGGGCGTACTGGCCGATGTCGGTGAGATAGAGACGGACTAGGTCTTCTTCGTCACGATCAATACGGTCTTTTGCCACAGTGACTCCTTATAGGCGGGAACGGGGTAACGATACCGACAGGGTCACGCACCGACACCACCAAACCCCAAAAAACAGGGGTGTTTTTGTGGGGCACGTGACGGACATTTTTCACAGAGGTGCCGTACTATTTGCTCATGGCAAACCCTCTATTAAATGACAAAGCATTTTCGAAAGCTGTAGAAAAAACCCCAGAACAGGCAGGCTGGGCAGCCCCGCAAGGCGGAACCGCCGCCAGCGCCCCAACAACGTGGAACGCGCCTATTTCGGACGGCCCTGTTTCGCCATGGCGTTCAGCAAACCCAATGACCGCCAACGGCGCAATGAGCGCGACCCTGTTCCTCATGGTGCTCTTGGTGGGCGCAGCCACATTTGGCTGGAGCTCAGTTCAGCCAGTTGGAATTGGCGAGAGCATTGCCTTCCCGGGCTGGGCAATGATCGCCCTGATCGTCGGATTCGTGAGCGTCTTGGTTGCAACTTTCAAGCCAACAGCAGCTCGCTTTCTTGCTCCGGTGTATGCGTTGGCGCAAGGTGCGGTAGTTGGTGCGGTGTCGAAGGTATTCAACATCCAATACCCAGGAATTGTGTTGCAAGCAGTAGGCGCAACTATTGGTGTGTTTGTAGTGATGCTCACGCTGTATCGCACTGGCGTGTTGCGCGTAACTGACAAATTCCGTCGAATCGTTGTTGGTGCAACGCTTGGGCTCGCAGTGTTTTACTTGTTCTCGTTTATCGCCGGTTTCTTTGGTGCCGATTTGATTCCAAGCGGATCGAGCGGAATGAGCATTGGTTTCAGCGTGCTTGTTGCAGGATTGGCCGCAATGAACCTTGCACTTGACTTTGACTTCATTGACAAAGCAGAAGCTGCAGGTGCACCGAAACACATGGAGTGGTTCGCAGCGCTCGGCATCATGGTCACACTCGTGTGGCTGTACCTCGAAATTTTGCGCTTGCTCGCAAAAATGCGTGACCGCTAAGCGTGACGAGCAGTTGGGTTGGCGCTGAGCACTTCCTCGCTCAGCGCTGAACCCGAAATTTCATCAGTGAAATAGGTGCCAGATTCAAGGCGCTCGAGCGCAACTTCAACATCGTTCAAGTTGGCTTCAATTGCGTCAAGGTCTAGTGCGTCACTCATGCGCACCAGCATATGCGATGTGGTGAAATCCACCGCTAGGGTTTGGCGCTATGTCGAACTTCCCACCACTAGATGGATCAGCACCTAAGAAGCAAAAATTTGATGCAGCGCCAGAGATGGGCATTGATCCATCAAAGCGTTACACCGCAACCATGGAAACCAGCATGGGCACATTGGTCATTGCGCTTGACCCAATTGCTGCGCCGATCACGGTGAACAACTTTGTGTATCTTGCAGCACAGCATTATTACGACGGAGTAATTTTTCACCGCATCATTCAAGGATTCGTCTGTCAAGGTGGCGACCCTGACGGCAATGGTCGTGGTGGCCCTGGCTACCGATTTGTCGATGAGTTGCCAAAGCCTGGCAAATATCAAATCGGCTCACTCGCTATGGCAAATGCGGGACCAAACACCAATGGTTCACAGTTCTTCATCATTAGCGGACCAAGCGGTGTGCAATTGCCGCCTCTCTATTCGTTGTTTGGTCAGGTCGTAAAAGGCCTCGACATAGTGGAGATGATGCAGAACGTGCCAACGGGTCCTGGCGATCGTCCGAGGGATGACGTCGTCATTCGTTCGGTCACCATCACTGTCGCCGACTAGTACTTTCTCAACGGCACTTCATGGCCAAGCGATTCGACAGTCTGTCGATAGCTGATGCACGAAAGCTTGCAGTAGCCGCACAGGGTTTTGATACCCCGCGTCCACAAACGAAGGCAACGCAGCGGCAAGTTGATGCGATCATTGCTCGCCTTGGCGTGTTGCAGATTGATTCGGTGAATGTATTGGTCCGCAGTCAAGAGCTGCCGCTATTTGCACGCCTGGGCAATCACAATCGCAATGCAATTCCCAAAGCAACCGAAGCGAAAAAGCTATTTGAATACTGGGGGCACGAGGCAGCGCATTTGCCAGTTAGTTTGCATCCACTGTTTCGATGGAAAATGAATGCTGCACGAACGGGAAAAGTGACGCACTGGGGGCTCACCAGTTTTTATGAAGAGAACAAGGCGTTCGTAAAACGCACGTTGAAACATGTAGAGAAGAATGGTCCAACAACTTCGCGTGAACTTTCTACACGCACAGAAAAAAAGGGCACGTGGTGGGACTGGGACGAAGCCAAAGTTGCGCTTGAATATTTATTTCTCACTGGTCAGCTGATGTCGCGCGGTCGTGGCTCAGACTTTGCGCGCATTTACGACACTCCGGAAAGAGTGTTGCCAAGACATGTTTTAGATGCACCAACCCCAAGCGAGGACAATGCTCGCAAACAGTTACTGGTGCGTTCAGCAATTGCGCAAGGCGTAGCAACCGTAAGTGACCTGGCTGACTATTACCGGCAAAAGCCAGCGGCTGTGAGGCCTCTCATTGCCGAATTAGTAGAAGAAGGAGAGTTACGCGCGGTTGCTGTTGACGGTTGGACAGAAAAGGCATTTGTGCACCGAAATGCCAAGTTGTCAAAACAACTCCATGCGACAGCGTTGCTCTCTCCGTTTGATTCACTCGTGTGGTGTCGACCACGCAACGAACGATTATTCAATTTTCATTACCGAATCGAGATTTACACGCCAAAAGAAAAGCGAAAGTTTGGTTACTACGTACTGCCGTTCATGATGAATGGAGAATTGGTTGGCAGGGTGGACTTGAAGGGCGACCGAGGTAATTCAACACTGTTGGTAAATAGCGTCCATGTTGAAAAAGGCGTGAAACGCTCGGCAATTAGCGATGCGCTAAATACCGAGTTACACACGATGGCCAATTGGCTTGGTCTTGAACAAGTGCAAATTGCTCGTGGGTAGCCTGTAGCGCATGAAACCAATCATCGCTATTGCAGGTCGTGTTGGCCCAGCCAGCCGAGTGTCGCGCAGTGCGGTGCATTTTGCGGGCGATGTATATACAAATGCGGTATTGCGTGCTGGCGGTGAACCCGCGGTAGTTGTGCCTCAGCAACTCAGTGACGACGACGCTGACGAACTGATGTCGCGTTTTGATGGCTTGGTGTTAATGGGCGGTGGCGACGTAGACCCGAAGTTGTACGGCCAAGAGCCAAGCGTTTATGTGTACGGAATTTTGACCGAGCAAGACATCTTTGAATCCACCATGGTGAAGGCAGCAATTCGCATGGGTAAACCGGTTTTAGCAATTTGTCGAGGTTTGCAAATTACCAATGTTGCATTAGGCGGCACTTTGGTTCAGGAAATCGCAACATTGCCAAATGCCGATACTCAAGTACTTCATAAACCAGACAACTTTCCTGAAGGTGCACCGTTTGCAGTTCACGAGGTGCGTATTTCAGAAGGCAGCAAATTGGCAACTGCTCTTGGTGTGACCGCCGTGCGAGGAGCATCCTTTCATCACCAAATCGTCGACAAAGTTGCTCCGGGATGCGTTGCTGTTGCTTGGGCAGAAGATGGTTTGTTGGAAGGTATTGAGCACACCGACCATTGGTTAGTTGGAGTGCAATGGCACCCAGAAGACACCGCTCACCAAGATTCGGTGCAGCAAAACCTGTACAACGCCTTTGTCGCTCAGGCTAAATCGGTTGCACCCTTGCGTTGATACGGCGAAGTTGGCGCGGTAATCCAACGAAGTCCTCGGGTGAATAAACCACCAAGAGGTCGAAGTGCAAATCGTTCACTCACTGGCAAATAAGGAATGCGCAACATATCGCGTGACCATGCGGGCAAAGTTGCAACTGTTGCCGCAACAAGTGAGTAATACGCAGCTCGTGCTGGGTAGGGCAATGGCGGGTTAAACATCAGGTACTTAATGGCATCGCGGCTTTCGGCAGTGCTCTGCAATTCGTTTTTAAACGATTTCATTTGGTCGCGAAGTGCTTGTTCGGTTTTTGGCGGAGCAGGAACTCCGAGCTTGGCCGCAATCATTGACATGTCTTCCACATAGCCATCACGCTGTTCTTGTGTCAGCACATGTTCTCCGAAAAGCGTGTGTGCAGTAAGGAAACTGTCAACTTCAACGACATGCACCCAACGAAGTAGATGTGGGTCATTAGCAGAGTACGACCTTCCATCACTGGCTTGACCAACCACAAAACTGTGCACATGCAAGATGCGATCAATAATTCGCTGGGCCTCGTCTGCTGGACCAAATGTTGTTGCTGCTAAAAAATCTGCAGTGCGTTGCAGTCGACCCCAAGGATCATTTTTGTAGTCAGAGTGTTGTGCAACTCCGGCCATTGCAAGTGGATGCAGGGTTTGAAGCAGCAGTGCGCGTAACCCTCCTATGAACATGGATGCGTCTGCATGCACTATGCGAATAGGGCGATCATCTCCGAACCACCTTGGCCCCTCAACATCCATGATTTGTTGAACCCGTGTATCTGCGTTTGGCCCAACAACGCGACTACGCAATGCATCACCCAAAGAGTCACGGAGTTCATTGATTCGCTCCTGAATATTGAGTGATTCTGCGAGGTTCACCTGTTCATCGTGCCACCTCAATGGTCAATATGCACAGTCACGCTCGGCAGTACTGTGGATATGTGACTACAAACCCAATGCCAAAATGGGTGCCAAGAGCCATCGTGCTGTTTTGGATGACGTTTCTTGCTGCCCTTGTCGCGCGTGAACTCTTTCATCAACTGTCAAGCTTTTTATTGCTTGTGCTTGTTTCTATATTTCTTGCACTCGCGATTGAGCCAGGTGTCAATCGTTTAGCAAAACGTGGTTGGCGACGCGGTTCTGGAACTCTGCTCATTATTTTTGGCGTCATTTCGTTCTTGGGAGTATTTCTTGGCGCAGTGGGAACTTTGGTAGGTAACCAGGTTGCCGATGTTTTAAAGAACTCAGAAATGTATGTAAGTGACACGGTTGATTTCGTAAACAGCACGTTCAACGCAAACATTGATCCGGCAGAAGTAAATGCATCAATTGCCGACCCAACAGGACCGGTGCAGAAATTTATTAAGCGTCAACAAGGCAAAGTGATTTCGCTTTCCGTAAATGCGCTTGGTGCTTCATTGCAGCTGTTGACGATTGTGTTATTCACCTTTTATTTAGTTGCAGATGGGCCGCGCTTGCGCCGTGTGATCTGTAGTCGATTACCCGAATCTAAACAGCGCGCAGTATTGCGAACGTGGGAATTAGCAATTGAGAAAACTGGTGGATATTTGTATTCACGAGCTCTATTGGCGTTAGTTTCGGCATTCTTCCATTGGATCGCTTTTCAAGCGATTGGTACACCAGCGCCAATCGCAATGGCGTTATGGGTCGGAATTGTTTCTCAGTTTCTTCCTGTTGTCGGCACGTACCTTGCCGGAATACTCCCGCTGATGTTGACGTTCTTCGACTCACCTTTCAAGGCATTGCTTGTTGTTGCATTTGTGTTGGTGTATCAGCAGTTGGAGAACTATCTCATTTCACCGCGAATTACAGCACGCACACTGCACGTTCATGCTGCCGTTGCTTTTGGATCTGCAATAGTTGGCGGCGCAATTCTTGGACCGGTCGGAGCCGTACTTGCTTTGCCGGCTGCTGCAATGATTCAAGCACTGGTAGGTAGCTGGGGGCCACGTCACGATGTTGTTGACGACGATCTTGTGCGCATGCCTACGCCAAAGACAAACCGTAAATCGCGCAAAAAGTAATTAACGATTAAGGGAAGTTGCGCCGGCTGTGGTGCCTTCGTGCCAGGTGTCCCCGGCAATAAGTGCACGCACTGCACGCTGAATTCGTAAAGCATCAAGCGGCTTTACAATCCAGCCCTCTGCTCCACTTCGACGAGCCAAGTGAACATCGGCATCGCGATCAAGCAACATGAGCACAGGAATATGTGGAATGCGATGATCGCTGTGATCGAGACGCAAGTCCATCGTCACTGCCATGCCGCCCATGGATCCGAACTGCAAGTCAAGGATTGCAATATCTGGTGTGCGTGTTTCAATTGCCTCTGGAACATCGCGACCATTGCTGCAGACCGTAAACGAATTTTCTGGTGAACTAAGTGCGGCAAGCACTTCATCGAGCACCCATTGGGCATCAGTTCCAACCAAAATATGCACGTGAGAAGCATATCTCTCAGCACTATTGGGCAATAGGAGATGACTCCATGGTCATGGCGCGGATACCGTACAGGTGCAGTTCTGCTCACCCCGGAGGTTTTTGTGCACAGGTTTTCGCGTGTTTCTCGGCTTGGAATAGCCGCACTTGCGATCGGCGCAGTGTCGTGTTTATTTGGGGGCTCAGCGGGAGCAGAATCGGCTTCTGATCTTGCTCCGGTCGACATTGTTGCCGTGAGCGGACTGATTGACAATGTCGTGGTTGCCGAAATTGAGCAAGCTGTAGATCGTTCAGAATCAAATGGAGCGCAAGCGGTAGTTCTGCAATTGAATTCTCGTGGCGCTGTGGTGTCGCATGAGCGAATGGCTGAACTACTCGGAAAGATTTCGCAAGCCACAATTCCGGTTGCGGTGTGGGTGGGGCCTTCTGGAGCACGCGCTTACGGATTGTCGGCACAAATTCTTGCCGTTGCTGATGTGCGTGCGATGGCACCAGGTGCACGTATCGGTTATACGGGTCAAGCATTGTCAGTTGATGGTTCTGAGGTTTCTTTTGGTTCAGTCGGAGCATTGCTTCGAACATCAACGCTTGGATTTAGTGAAGCACGAAAAGAAGGCTTGTTGAATTACGCGGGCGATGATCAAGGTGTGCCAGTAGTGCGCAATATGTTGCTTGCACTTGATGGCATCAAAGTGGGAAACACCGAACTGAATACCGTTGTTGAAAAAGTTGATAGCAGCGGACAAATTGTTCGTGATGCAACTTCTGCGCGATTTTTCAAATTGAATCTCACTGGCCAATTGATGCACACCGTTGCAAGCCCACCTGTCGCTTATCTGTTGTTTGCAATCGGTTTGTCGCTCTTGGTATTTGAATTCTTTACAGCGGGAATCGGAATTGCCGGAGTAGTTGGCGCAATTTGCGCCATGCTCGGAACATACGGTCTTGCATCACTTCCAATACGTGGCTGGGCTGTTGCGCTCATCATTCTTGCAATCGTTGCATTTGCGGTAGATGTTCAAGTTGGTGTTCCGCGTTTTTGGACTGGTGCTGGATTAGTGATGTTTGTTGTTGCATCCTTTGCGCTGTATCAGCCGATTGATGGAAGCAATATGAGAATGTCGTGGATCACCTTGGTATCCGGTATCGGCATGATGGCACTCGCATTCATTGTGGGAATGCCAAGCATGGTGCGAACTCGATTTGCAACACCAACAATAGGTAGAGAGTGGCTTATCGGTACCGAGGGAATTGCGGTAAGTGATGTGAGTCCAGAAGGAATCGTGAAGGTACATGATGCACAGTGGCGTGCACGTACCAATCGATCAACACCAATTACTGCGGGAAGCCCGTTTCGTGTTGCAGCAATTGATGGTGTGACACTTGAAATTGAGCCTCTAGAAGGCGCGGCTCGCGACTACCGAGAAAAGCGAAAAGATTCAAGTGAGCAATGACGCTGTAGTTCGACGTGAAGCGTCCGAGTCTGCACCCCTTCAACCTCTTGACTGGTTGTTGCTTGTCATTCCAGGTCTGATTTGGGGATCGTCGTTTTATTTCATTGATATTGGGTTGGATTCATTTGCACCTGGCCTGATTACACCGATGCGCGTGTTGTTTGGCTGCATCACGTTGAGCCTCATTCCCAAAGCTCGTAAGCCGGTGCCAAAAAAGGCATGGCCAAACATCGTGGTGTTGTCATTGGTGTGGCTGGCAATTCCACTCACCGTTTTTCCGTATGCAGAGCAACATGTGTCAAGCAGCGTTACGGGAATGCTGAATGGTGCGACACCGTTATTTGTTGCAGTAGTCGCGTCAGTTATTGCAAAGCGGCTGCCGCCGCGCGGGCAAATACTTGGTCTTGCAATTGGATTTGGAGGAGTCGTGCTGATTGCTCTTCCATCTATTCGTGAAAGCTCATCAAGTTTTTTTGGTGTGACGCTAATTCTTGGCGCTCTTGTGATGTATGGCTTTGCATTGAATGTGGCGTCGCCCTTGCAGCAGTTGTATGGCTCGCTACCTGTTTTGCTACGAGCAGAGATTGTTGCTGTTGTATTGCTTGCACCTCTTGGGGTCTATTCGCTCATCAACAATGACCGACCATTTGCATGGGGACCCTTTGCCGCGATGCTGGCACTAGGAGTTCTTGGCACGGCCATGGCGCATTATGCAATGGTCACATTGTCTGGTCGAATTGGGTCGACGCGTGCAGCCGGCAGTTTGTATCTCATGCCTGCAGTTTCGTTGGTGCTTGGTGTTTTTGTGAATCATGAAACTGTTGCGCCACTCGCAGTTGCTGGCAGTGCGGTTGCTGTTCTTGGCGCATACGTGCTTGGACGCAGCAAGCGAGTAACGGTAAGTAAGTAGTACACGTGGGTGCAACAAATGGCTGAACAAGAGTTTGATCCAGTAATGGTTCCGATTCGTCCTGCAGCAACGGTGATGTTGGTGCGCGATCATCCACTTAATGGCGTTGAAGTATTTATGTTGCAACGGACACTGAATGCCGCATTTGCCAAAGGCATGTACGTGTTTCCTGGCGGAAGAGTGGATGCCAACGACGCCGAGTCCACTTTGGAAGCACATTGCGATGGAATGACCGATGAAGAGGCAAGTGCATTACTTGGAATTCCTCACGGTGGGCTTTCGTATTGGGTAGCAGTGATTCGTGAATGCTTCGAAGAAGCGGGAGTACTGCTCGCTCGGCCAGCAGATGGTCAAGATCTGATTCGATTTGAAGACGAAGATGTGATCGCTCGGTTCAACAAAGCCCGACACAGCGTTCACGAGGGTGAAACTTCAATGATGCAATTGTGTGATGCCGAACGGCTTCGGCTAATCACCGACAACATTCACTATGTCAGTCACTGGATCACGCCACTTGGCGAGCCACGCCGCTTTGACACACGATTCTTTGTAGCGCGAGCCCCAGAAGGCCAAGATCCCTTGCATGATGACAGTGAAACAATTGCAAGTTTGTGGGTAACGCCAGCAGACGCACTCGAGCGTCAGCGCAGTGGAGACTTGGCCATGATGCCCCCAACCATTCGTAATCTTGAGTTTTTATTGCCGCATTCAACGACTACCGAAGTGCTCGCCGCTGCAAAAAAGATCGGCACACCAACCACCATTATTCCGCAACTCAAAGTTGACGCTGAAGGACGCGTGGTTGGCATTTCGATGCCTGGCGATGCCGACTATCAGAATTAACGACGCTGCGACACTGAAACTTGTACCGCTTCGTCTGACCGCGCAGAACATCCAGCCATTTCCTGTAAAGAAACAGTTTCGCTAATCAGTTTTTGAGCGATTGAACTAAACGCTGCAGCAGCTGCTCCATTTTTGGAAAGCACAACTGGTTCTCCTGTGTCGCTTCCATATGCAACACCTGCCTCTATCGGAATGTTGCCAAGTAATGGTGAGCCAATTTCTTTTGCCAATGCGAGCCCACCGCCATTGCCAAAGAGTTCATAGGTGTTTCCGTGCTCACAAGTAAATGAAGTCATGTTTTCGATAACTCCAGCAACTCGAAGAAAACTTCGTCTCGCCATGTCGGCTGCGCGAATAGCAACTTTTTGCGCTGAAACGGCAGGTGTAGTCACGATGACAAGATCGGTGCGCGGCAACATGCGGGCAAGTCCCATCTGCACATCACCTGTTCCTGGCGGCATATCGATCAATAAGTAATCAAGGTCACCCCAGTGAACATCGTTCAAAAATTGTTCAACCGCTTTAGTCAACATGAGTCCACGCCACATCAATGCGGTTCCTTCGTCCTCAACGAGCATTCCAGTTGAAACAACTTTGAGAAGTCCTGTACCAACTACACGTTCATTTGGAATGATGCGTGGTTTGTCGCTTCCTTCAACACGTTCTGCTTCAAGACGGTCTGGCATGTTCAACATTCGGGGGATTGAAAAACCCCAGATGTCTGCATCGAGGACACCGACGATGTTGCCCTGTTCGGCAATTGCTGCAGCAAGATTTACCGTGACCGAGCTTTTACCGACTCCACCTTTTCCGCTAGCAATCGCAAGTACGCGAGCATTGATTGGCACTTGGGTGTCGGTTGCTTGTTCTTTTGCATTCCAGCGTGCACGGGTCATGACTGCGGAACGTTCCTCTGAGGTCATTTCTCCCCAGTCAATGGTTACCTTTGAAACGCCAGGGTGAACGAGCACTCGAGATTCAATATCGTTCTTAATCTGAACCCGTAGTGGACAGCCCTTGATGGTGAGTTTCATGGCAATGGAAACCAGCCCATCTGGACTGACTGTGACCTCGCCTGCCATACCCAAATCCACGATGTTGTCGCCAAGTTCGGGGTCCATAACGGCGCGGAGAAGATTGGTTACTTCCTGTGCAGTTGGTGGTGCCACGCGGGGGCTGGACATAGTTAAAACCTATCTGAATAGCTCAAATTTTGTACTGCTGCGCTCTTTACCAAGCATCAGGTCACAGGTATCATGACAACCATGATCACTCTTACTGACAATGCAGCAAACAAGGTAAAGCAATTGCTCGAAGCAGAAGGCGCAACCGATTTGGCATTGCGCGTGGCGGTACGTCCAGGTGGATGTTCAGGGTTTTCTTACGAAATGTTTTTTGATGGTGATTTCACCGCAGAAGATCAGCAACTCACGTTTGGTGATGTGAAAGTTGTTGTCGACCAGGCATCATCGCAGCTTCTTGTTGGTGCAAGCCTTGACTACCAAGATGGTTTGCAAGACGCAGGTTTCAAGATCAACAACCCAAATGCATCACGCACTTGCGGTTGTGGCAACAGCTTCAGCTGATCTCGTTACAGCACACCGAGCGCAGCAAATGCTTCGGTGATTTCAACTTCATCAAAGATTGCGTCAAATCGTTCCACGACTGCGCCATTTGCATCAGTAATGAATAACGCTGGTTCGTATGTCATGTTCAGTGCTTCAACTGCTGGCGCAACAACCGTTGCTGTGTCGTCTGTATAAATTTCGGCATGCAACATGGTGATTTTGTCGCCAACTTGTTCGCGTAGCGAAAGCAGTGCATCAAGTGCTGGTGCACACGTGCCGGTTTGGCAATGGGCGGGTGTGCCAACAAGATAGGCAATAGGTTTGCCGAGGGCGAGTGCTTCGTTCAGTGTGATGTCGTGAAGAGGGCATGGTTCAGGGTTGCGAGTACACAAAGGATTGATGCCGCGAGAGTTTGACACGGTTGGAGTGTCAAAACCAGGAAGTGTTGAACCGATGAGTGGAATGGACACCGTTGATGGATCCATGATTTGCACTCCTGCACCATCTGGTGTGCCACCTTCGATAATCAAGGTGTAAATACCAGTTGCCGCAATGTCAATTCGAAATGGCCAATACGGAGGGTCAATGTTGGTGTCATGCTTTATTGCTAAGGCATCTTTAGCAATAACTTCTCCTGTATCGGAATTGACCAACGTTGCACGCAACTCAGTTGGCAATTCAACTCCGCTAGAACTTCCTAATATTCCTGCTTGATTGGCAAGCGAAATGGGAATGCGAACAGATCCCGGTACTAACACCTGGGGAAAGCGCTGAACGATTTCAAACAACTCGCTGTCAGTAGCAGTTGAAGATCCTGCACATGCCGTGATCAAACTCAATGAACCTCCCAAACCAAAGGTGGCAAGAGTTCCAGTAACGAATTGTCGGCGGGAGATCATGCCAACATCGTATGACCCATTTTCAGACTGGCGTAGTCGCCCTATACGCTGGAGATATGGCTACTGCGAAAAAGACTGCGAAAAAAATTGCAAAGAAGTCGGCAAAAAAGAGTGCTAAGACAGCACCGAAAAAATCTTCGAAATCGGCAGCAAAAAAGTCTGCTGCCCCAGCTAAGTCAACTGCACCACTTGGGCCATACACCCCGGTGGTTCGTGCAGGTGATTGGGTCATTGTGTCGGGTCAACTCGGTGTAGTTGATGGAAAAGTGGTGTCGGGTGGCGTTGCTAAGCAAACCGCTCAAGCTGTTGTAAACCTCAAAGCCCAATTGGCTTCAGTTGGTTGCTCAATTCATGACGTGAAAAAGACCCTGTGCTTTCTTACTGACATGGACACGTTTACAACGTTCAATACGGCTTACGTAGCGGGATTTGATGGCAGTCGCCCTGCCCGCAGCACCATCGGCGTTGCTTCACTGCCCTTTGGCGGAGCTGTGGAGATCGAAGCCTGGGCCTTCAAGCCACTACGGTAATTGTCATGCCTGGCGCCGTACTTATTGTTCTCGCACTCATTGGTTTCCCAATTGTTGTTGGCATGTCCACTGCCGGACTTGCTGCACTGATTGGTTTCTTCCTACACAAGGACGCCGAAACGCGCCACGAGGGTAGCGAACTCGTTGACATCAACAACTGATTTACTGATTCGCAATGCGGCTTTGGTCGCAACAGTTGATGAACAGCGAAGAGAAATTTCAGGTGGTTGGGTTGCTATCACCAACGGATTTATTTCTGGTGTAGGCGAAGCTGGAAGCGAACCCGATGCTGCCCACGTCATTGACGCATCAGACTGTTTAGTAACTCCAGGGTTGATCAACACCCACCACCATTTGTATCAAAATCTCACTCGCGCGTTTCCGCCGATGACGAACGCCGCTTTATTTGGTTGGCTAAAAACGTTGTATCCACTGTGGAGCACACTGGATGAAGAGTCGGCACATGTATCTGCATGGGTTGGGTTAGCCGAGCTCGCGCTGTCTGGTTGCACCACTTCAACAGATCATTTATATGTGCATCCTGCCGGTGCAGGAGATTTGTTGAGCGCTGAAATTTCAGCAGCACAAGACCTTGGCATGCGATTTCATCCAACGCGGGGTTCGATGTCGTTGTCTGAAAAAGATGGAGGTCTGCCACCAGACAATGTGGTGCAGGATCACGACGTGATCTTGGCGGAATCGCAACGCATGGTGGAAATACACCATGACCGTAATCATGGAGCGATGGTACGAATTGCACTTGCACCATGCTCTCCTTTTAGCGTGACTAAAAAGTTGATGATTGAATCTGCAGAGCTAGCAGCGAAATTAGATGTTCGATTGCACACGCACTTCGCAGAGAATTCGGAAGACGATGATTTTTCGCTGGCAACATTTGGCTGTCGCCCAACGCAGTATTTAGAGGAAGTGGGTTGGTTGAGTAACCGAACATGGGTGGCACATTGCGTGATGCCAAACCATGACGAAGTACACAAATTGGGTGCCGCCGGAATTGGTGCAGCTCACTGTCCAAGTAGCAATCTCATTTTGTCTTCAGGAATTTCACCAGTGGTTGAACTTCGCAAAGCGGGGGTTCATGTTGGGCTTGGCGTAGATGGCTCATCATCAGCTGATTCGGCTTCGCTCTGGCTAGAAGCTCGACAGGCAATGTTGCTTGCAAAATTGCATAGTGGAGCATCGTCTGGAACTGCGCGGATGGCTTTAGAAATTGCAACTCGAGGTGGGGCAGGATGCCTGGGTCGCATCGGTGAGATAGGCGAAATATCGGTTGGTGCAGTTGGAGATATTGCGGTGTGGTCTCTCACGGGCCCGGCGTTTGCTGGGGCAATTGCAGATCCGATTGAGGCATGGTTGCGCTGTGGTCCGATAAGCGCCAAACACACCATTGTCCATGGGAAATCAGTTGTCGAAAATGGACAACTCGTAAGCCACAAAGTAGATGACATGCTGCGACAACACAGAGCTCTTGCGCACAAAATGCAATCACACATTGGTTAAGCAGTTTTGATTCAGCACGCACTCGTAACGTTTTCTGCGGTATTTCTGGCAGAACTCCCCGACAAGACAATGTTTGCAACGCTTTTGCTATCAACGCACTTTCGTCGCCGACTTCCAGTTTGGCTTGGAGTCACTGCTGGGTATGCCTTTCATGTGCTGATCGCAGTTATTTTCGGATCAGCATTATCGCAACTTCCTGAAAAGCCCATTCAGCTGCTTGTCGCCATTTTGTTTATCGTGGGTGGCGTTTTAACTTGGCGAGCAGGTGATGACGATGATCATGAATCGACAGACAAATGGTCAACTTCAATGTCGAACGCTCGTGTTGCCTACACCGCAGCGACAGTAATTCTGGTTGCAGAGTTCGGGGATCTCACTCAACTTGCCACTGCGGGTTTTGCAGCACGATTCGGTGATCCGTTTGCAGTTGCGATTGGCGCGACAGTTGCACTGTCTGCGGTTTCAGGATTGGCTGTTCTTGCTGGTTCGTGGTTGACTTCGAAAGTTCCGCTGCGTGTTATTCAACGCAGCGCTGCAGCACTGTTTCTCATTATTGGTGCTGCAACATTTGTTTCAGCACTGATTTAGCGAGTACCTGCAGACCATTTTGACTGGCCGAAGCGATAGCCAACGCTGCGCACAGTTTGAATCAGGTTGGCGTGCTCTTCGCCAAGTTTTGCTCGAAGACGTCGAATGTGAACGTCAACAGTGCGTGCTCCTCCGAAATACTCATATCCCCAAACACGTGACAATAACGTTTCACGCGAAAATACTTTGCCTGGATTTTGTGCGAGGAATTTCAGTAGTTCGTACTCCATGAAGGTGAGGTCGAGAGCATGGCCGCCGAAGGAAGCCTGGTACGTTTCAACGTTGAGGACTAGGCCGCTGTATTCAACGAGTGATTCGCGGTTGCCTTTAATTTCAAACCAAAACAAGTGACGCAATCGTGCTTCTAACTCACGTGGATGAAATGGTGACAAACAGAAATCGTCGTATAAGTCATCTCGAAGATCTAAATCAGGTAGTTGCCCACCGTTGACGAGAACCAAGATGCGCTCAACTGGAACATCGCGCTTGCGAAGCGAGCGACACAACGACCAACCACCTTCGGGATCTTCATCGCACATGATGATGGCGCCAGCCCAGCCTTCTGCAGGCTCGTTTTTCGCGGCTTCATCACTTGAAGAAACAGCCTTCCAACGAAATCCCGCTAAATCAAGCGTGCGCGCCAGATCTATTGGGGCAGGCGATGGAAACACCGCAAGCATTTGGGAAAGTCGGTCGCTCGTCATAACGGTGGTCAGATAGAGCTCAGGTAGCGGCCTAATTCAAATTCACTGATGTGGGTCTTGTACGAACGCCACTCTGCTCGCTTGTTACGCAGGAACCATTCGTAAATGTGATCGCCGAGCGCATCTGCAACAAGTGATGAATTCTCCATTACTCGCAGAGCATCGGAGAGTGACTGCGGAAGTTGCTGGATACCCATTTTTTCAAGTGCTGCGTCATCCATCTCAAACAAGTTGGCATCTGCTTCTGCAGGAAGTTCGTAACCTTGTTCAATTCCGCGCATACCTGCAGCAAGAATGACGGAGAAAGCTAGATATGGGTTACATGCCGGGTCTGGTGATCGATATTCAATACGAGTTGCTTGGTCGCTTCCGCGTTTAGGAATTGGCACGCGAATAAGCCCACTGCGATTATTGCGAGCCCACGAAATATGAACGGGAGCTTCAAACCCAGGAACAAGTCGCTTATACGAGTTGATGGTCTGATTGGTGACGGCAGTGATTTCAGCTGCGTGATGTAGCAGTCCTGCCATAAAGCTTTTCGCCGTAGTCGACAAGTTGTACGGATCATCTGCACTGTGGAAAGCATTGCTTTCGCCTTCGAAAAGCGAAAGATGCAAATGCATTCCGGATCCTTGAATATTTTCAAGCGGCTTTGGCATAAAAGTTGCATGAACGTTG
>JACCDL010078281.1_pt1 | contig 29593 bp, 28 predicted proteins | sample 7441931 | NCBI WGS metagenome assembly JACCDL01 (sample SAMN15323437, study PRJNA562643) | freshwater metagenome | isolation source: river surface water | place: USA:Blue River Watershed | collected 2017-08-16 | reverse complement strand
AGTCGAACCGACGCCGCTCGTGGGTTTTGAACTATTTCTGTCTCGCTTGCCTGCTCTGCTCCCTTGACCAAAAGCCGCAGAGTCGGCGCCTGCCCTGGCAACTCGATTGGCATGTCGAGGGGTGCAGACGAGGTGCTTGCTGCGGTCAAGGCTTGCTTGACAATGCGGTCTTCAAGCGACTGGTAAGACAAGATCAAGATTCGACCGCCGATGGCTAGCGCTTCGATGGCAGCCGGCATGGCTGTGCGTAGCACCTCGAGTTCGCTGTTTACTTCGATTCGGAGCGCTTGAAAAACACGCTTGGCGGGGTGCCCCTTGCTCTTGCCGGGAATGAAAGGAACAATCGCGACGATGAGTTTGGCTAGTTCGGCGCTATTTGAAAACGACTCGGACTTACGCTTCTCGACAATTGAAGAGGCAATCTGCTTCGCGTAACGCTCTTCGCCAAACTCCTTGAAGATGCGAGCAAGCTCTTGCTCTGAATAACTGTTCAAAACCTTGGCAGCAGTTAGCGACTCCGAGTTGTCCATGCGCATGTCGAGCGGAGCATCGAAACTGTAGGCAAAGCCGCGCTCTGCCTCGTCGAGCTGCATTGAAGAAACACCAAGATCGAGAAGCACGGCGTCGGCAGATTCAACTCCGTGCTCCGCAAGCACTTCATGAATCTCGTCATAGGTTGCGTGTGAGAATTTGACTCGATTGCCAAACTTTTCTAACCTCTTGGCAGCAAGGGCTAGCGCGCTTGCATCACGATCGATTCCAATCAGGGTTAGTTGAGGAAACTTGGTGAGAAAAGCTTCGGCGTGCCCGCCGAGACCTAGAGTGCAATCAACCAAAACCGCACCTGGTTTCTCTATTGCAGCACCCAAGATTTCAAGGGTTCGCTCGAGTAGCACGGGTACGTGCAATTCTTTTATCTCTTTGGTTGAGTTCATGCGCTTCGGGTTTTCCTGAAGCTAGAACCCCATCCATTCCTGCGAGCTTGGTTTTCGCGTTTTCTGGCATCGGGGAAGAGTGCCAGTTTGAACGGGTGGAGATCTAGCGTCAGGGCTAGATGATTCCCGGAATCACCTCCTGCGCCAATGAGGAGTAACTAAATTCTTGACTCGACTCGAAAGCCTTCCAGGCCGCAGCATCCCAGATTTCGGCGTGGTTTCCAGCGCCGATCACGGTTAGCTCGCGATTCAATGAGGCGTACTGCCTAAGAGCGACCGGGATGGTGACTCTCCCCTGCTTGTCTGGGGTCTCCGAGTGCGCACCAGACATGAACATGCGCACATAGTTGCGGGCTTCTTGGTTGCTGAGCGGTGCAGCGGCAAGTTGCTGAGCACGAATCTCGAATGCGGCAGCGGTGAAAACCAAGAGGCATCCGTCTTGGCCGCGCGTCATGACGAGCCCGTTGACAAAGTATTCGCGCAGTTTTGCCGGAAGGATTATGCGGCCCTTTTCGTCGAGCTTTGGGTAGTAAGAACCGCTGAGTGTAGCCACGGGCTTACCTCCTTTCGCTCGACTCTGCCTGATTTCTCCACTTTACACCACTCTGAACCACAATGCGCCAATTTGACCCATTTTTTATAACGTTTTGATATAAAAACCCCGCCAAACACTTGGAATCAGAGGGTGGAGTGAATTCCCATGAATTTGGCCCCAAAGGTCAAAAACAGGGCCAAAAAAGCGAAAACACCCTGCATTTGCAGGGTGTTGGCGTGAAATCTAGAAGATTGAGCTGATTACTGCTCCGTGCGCTTATTCCAACGATCTTCGAACAGTGAGCCAGCAGAAGGCTTAGGTTCTGGGCGAGACTTCTTGGGTCGATCTCCCCCGGCAGCTGGGCGGCTCGTCGCGCTGGCAACCAGAATTCCAAAAAGCATCACCAGAAAGCCCAAGACTCCAAAGAGTGCAACCTGGGTAATTGCGCCAAAAACCAGAATCGAGATGCCGACAACTGCGATCAGCGACCCAGCGATAACCTTCGAAGGAGAGTTGGCCCCCGGAGCTTCAATTCGCTCGATTTGTGCCTTTGATTTGCGCTCAAAAGCGGCATCTTCGGCATAGAGCCCACGCTCAAGTTCTTCAAGAACTCGTTTTTCGCTCTCAGATAGACCCATTTTTGCCTCCACTTATGAGCATAAGCAAGCGAACGCGATTTGTAAACGGCGCAGATTAGGCTTGGCACATGCTTGAGTCATCCATTTTGCTGAACGCAATCCAGCAGCAACTAGACGAGTTTTGCGCCAAACGGCGTTCTGACTTTGGCGCCATCTCAGAAGACCTCTATCCCCTGGTGGACTTTGCGCAAGACCTCCTCAAGGGTGGAAAGCGGTTCAGGGCGCAATTCTGCTACTGGGCATGGGCCGGCAACTTGGCGCAAAATCAGAACCTGACTGATGCTCAGCGCGACAATTCGCTTCGAGCCATCGTTGGAATTTGCGCCGCGTTAGAAATGTTTCATGCGGCCGCACTTGTGCATGACGACCTGCTAGATCAATCAGACACCAGGCGCGGCAAACCGGCTGTGCACAAGAACTTTGAATCACTGCATCAATCCGAAGGTTGGGCCGGAAGCAAAGAACGATTCGGGCAAGCCGGTTCGGTTCTGGTTGGAGACTTGATGCTCAGCTGGAGCAGCGAGATCTTTGGAAACGCCCTGCTTCACGCTCCAACTCCAGAAATCGAGCGCGCCTGTCGCGAAGAGTTCAGCCGAATGCGCGTTGAGATTATGGCCGGACAATATCTTGACGTGCTCGAAGAAAATGCAGCTCCAAGTCGCGACGTAAGCGAGGCGGTTGCTCGGGCAAACCGAGTCATGTTGTACAAGACGGCAAAGTACTCGATTGAAGCGCCGCTGCTAATCGGCGCGGCTTTTGCGGGTGCGAATCAGTCTGCGCGAGATGCACTGGGAGCATTCGCAATTCCTCTCGGTCTTGCATTTCAATTGCGCGACGATGTTTTGGGCGTTTTCGGAGATCCCCAGGTAACAGGAAAACCGGCTGGCGATGACTTGCGCGAAGGCAAGAGAACCGTGCTTGTCGGACTAACTCGGGAAACACTCGATGGCCCGGTTGGAAAAGTTTTTGATGACATGCTCTCGTCTCGGGAATTGAGTGACGATCAGATTCGATTCTTGCAACAGACAATCATCGGCTGCGGGGCATTGAAAAAGACCGAGAACATGCTCGAAGACCTTGGAACAGAATCTCTTGAACTCTTAGAGAGAATTGAGATTGAGCGCGAAGCGAAAGATGCACTTCGTGAACTAGCGAGATTTGTAATAAACAGAAGCCACTAGCTAAAGCGCAAGGGCCTGCGCAAGCCTTCTTATTTCTGACTTTTTGCCGGCAACCATCGCGGCCATGGGGGTCTGCCCCAAGACGTCGTTATGCGTGTAGAGCCATTCGATAGCCGACTCAAGAGAAAATCCAGCGTCGCGAAGAACCACGATTGTGCCTTGCAAACTGGGCAGAGGCTCCTTGTCGACGATGATCTCTCGGGGCACGTATTGAACACCATCGCGCTTCACCGATATCAGGTGGTGATCCTCGATTAGTCTTCGAACTCGGCCAAGTGGCACTTCAAGCAGCTCGGCCACATCGGGAATGGTTAACCATTCGGAAACATTCTCAAAAACATCAGTCACAGGTTAAAGATTGCCACACCGCAGCGCTTGAGGGGTAAAGAACCCGCCAGATGGCACGATATTGGCGAGGCAAGTATGAACAAAGATGGCGACGAGACAAAGCGCGGCCAAGACCCGAAAAAAGTGGCCCTGGCTCTCGCTACCCTACCCATCACGATTATCGGTTCTGTAACTCCAGACTTCGCTAGCGCTAGTGAAATCCAAGACCTGTCTCCCGATGCGCAGAAATCAGGCGAAACCCCTGATAGTGCGAGCCGCGCAACTCAAGCCGGGGTCCAACCACCGCGAACCTTGGCTAAGCAAGGCGTCTATGAGGTTTTGCCTGGCGATAGCCTGCCGATAATCGCCAAAAAGTTCTCTATCGGAGTCAGCGAACTTATCAGAATCAACGGCCTCACCGAGAGTTCGCTGATCATGCCCGGCCAAATTTTGAGACTCGTTGATAACGCGGTTCAGCCTTCGGTGATTGAAAAGACACTTGGCCCAGTGAACCACAAAGTCAAGCAGGGCGAGACGCTAGCCCAAATTGCAAAGCGCTATTCGATAAAGTTGCCGGCATTGCTAGCGCTAAATCAACTAAAGGAGCGCTCGCTTATCTTTCCGGGTCAGGTTCTAACTCTCAGATCGGTGAATCCGGTTAGCCCTGACGAACCAACTAGAGCGGCCAAGGAACACTTGGTTGTCGGCGGCGAAACTCTCTCGCAAATTGCAAAGCGTCACAAAATTTCTCTTGCCTCATTGCTGAAGGCAAATCGCCTCACGAAAACCTCTTTGATATTTGTGGGGCAAAGACTCGAGGTTCCGGCCCCGAGCGAATCGGCAAGCAACGAGAATCAATCGAGCGTTACCGGAAACACGATCGGCAAGCCAACCAGCATTTGTCTCTTTCACGGATTTCACAAAATCAAGGCCGGTGAAACAATCAGCAAATTGGCCAGCGTTTTTGGAGTTTCAACCCAAGCTCTCCTGAGCGCAAACAAACTAAGCCAGAACTCAACAATTTACATTGGGCAGAAGTTAGTTATTCCTGGAGTGCACAACGCCCTCAATTGCCCAAAGCTCACCCCGCTAACAGACGAAATGCGCCAAAACGCAGGGTTGATCATCTCAATCGGCAGGCAACTCAAAGTCGGCGACTATGGAATTGTTATCGCACTGGCAACCGCCATGCAGGAATCTAGCCTTCGAAATATTTCATTCGGCGACCGCGATTCCATTGGGCTTTTTCAGCAGCGCCCGTCGGCTGGTTGGGGTTCGAAGTCGCAAATCATGAAGCCCGATTACTCAATTCGAGCTTTTTTTGGCGGCAGCGGTTCGCCAAACCGGCCGGGCACTCGAGGATTGCTTGACGTAGCTAACTGGCAGTCGATGCCGCTAACTAAAGCAGCACAAACAGTTCAGATATCAGCATTCCCGGTTGCTTACGCGAAGTGGGAGCCGAGCGCATGGAACTGGCTAGCTGAACTAGATGGACTCGAGGACAGCTAATGGCTGACCTTGTCGGCCGCTTAATTCGCGGCCGCTACCAGATTGAGAAACTTGTTGCTCGCGGTGGAATGGCCACCGTCTACCTTGCCGAAGACAACCGCCTCGATAGAAAAGTTGCAATTAAGGTCATTCATCCCCACCTAGCCAACGATCAGGTTTTTCGCGAGAAATTTGTTCGCGAGGCAAAAATCGCGGCCAAGTTGTCTCACCCAAATCTGGTCAATGTTTTTGATCAAGCAGAAGATGGCGAAGTTGTTTTTCTTGCGATGGAATATGTTTCGGGCATAACGCTCAGAGACGCCCTAGATAAGTTCGGGGCTATTTCGGCAGAGCGAGCACTCGATGTCTTTGAACCAATAATTGCCGCCCTCGCTGCCGCGCACTCGGCAGGCGTTTTGCACAGAGATTTGAAACCAGAGAATGTGCTCTTGTCTGATGATGGCAAAGTCAAACTCAGCGACTTTGGATTAGCAAGACCCATATCTGCACAAACCCAGACCGGCGGCGTTGTCGGAACCGTCGCCTACCTGAGCCCAGAACTTGTCTCGCGCGGAGTGGCCGATGCGCGAAGCGATGTTTACGCCGCAGGAATCATGCTGTTCGAACTGCTCACCGGCGTTCAACCGTTTAGAGGAGAGCAAGCGGTTCAGGTTGCCATGCAGCACGCAAACAGCGAGGTGCCGCCGCCTTCGTCGATTAACAGTTCAATTCCTGAACTACTTGATGAGATTGTGCTTTGGGCGACCGCGAAGCAACCCCAGAATCGCCCAAGAGACGCGATGGAACTGCACAGAATTCTGGTGAGAGCCAAAGCCGATCTAAAGAATCCCAAAAAGAGCAGTGAGTTAACTCAGAAACTGCGCGAAACAACGATTCTCAGATTCGACTCAACCGAACCAATTTCTGCAGACCAGACCCAACTGCTCGAAGGTGCTTTCACAGGCGACGCCAACCAAACCATCGCACTAAACCTTGAGGCTCAAGAGACAGAAACCGAGCGGGCTGGCGTTTATCACGCACACCGAACAATAAAACTTTTAGTTGCGAGCGCACTCGTTGTGCTTCTCGGGCTCGGTGCCGGTTGGTGGTTTAGCTCGGGCCCGGGTGGTTTCGACGTGATGCCCGATCTCACCAATCGCAGCCAGGCAGAGGCCGAGCGTTTGTTACAGCCCCTAGGTGCCTCGGTGGTGATTGTGACCGAGAGCTCGAAAACAGTTTCGAGCGGTCTAGTTATCTCTTCTGAACCAAATTCGGGCGCTCTCTACTGGGGTGGGCCGATAACTATTAGAGTCTCGAGTGGCCCGAAGCTTGTCAACGTCGCAAACCTTGAAGGAAAAACGCTCGTCGAAGCCACAGCGCTGATTTTGCAATCGGGATTTGTGCTCGGTGAAGTGTCATCTTGGTTCAACACGGCACCGATAGGAACCGTGTACGCCCACAGCGGCGGCGGTTCAACCAAGGTTCCCGAAGGAAGCGCGATCGACCTCGAAATTTCGCTTGGCTCGATTCCGCTAGTGGCCGGGCTTGATCAAGAAACCGCGGTGAACGTTGTTCAGGTGGCCGGACTAAAAGTGAATTCGATTGTCGCCGAGTTTAGCGAAACCGTAGCGAAGGGTCAGGCCATTGCCCTGGTTCCGATCACCGAACCACTCGGCAAGGGTGGCGAAGTGAACCTTATCGTTTCGAAAGGCTCCGACATTGTCACAATGCCACGCGTGGTTGGCGAGACAATTAGGGCATCTAAGACCCTGCTTGAATCACTCGGATTAATTGTTGTGGTAGACACAACCCAGTTGAGCAGCAACTGGGGAATCGCAAAGGTGAAGAAAGTTTCTGTGGCTCCAGGAACTCAACTAAGAGTTGGAGACAGCGTAAAAATCTCGTCTAACTAGTTGCGCGCTTAGTTTTAGCTAGCGACTCTGCGACAAGAAACGCGAGTTCGAGTGACTGCATGTGATTTAGTCGCGGATCACACAAACTCTCATAACGACCCTCGAGAGAGGCCTCGTCAATCTGTTCGCTTCCACCGAGACACTCCGCCACATCGTCACCGGTCAACTCGATGTGAATACCGCCCGGAAATGTGCCTGCTTCGTGATGAACTTCAAAGAATCCGCGAACCTCATCCATGACGTCATCGAACCTGCGTGACTTGTAACCGTTGGCGGTTGTGATGCCGTTGCCGTGCATCGGGTCGCTAATCCAGAGCGGATTCGCATCACTGTCACGAACGGCCTCAACCAGCCGTGGCAGCTCGTGACGAATCTTTGAAGCACCCATGCGAGTGATGAAGGTTAGCCGCCCAGGTTCGCGATTCGGATCGAGCTTTTCAATCAATTCGATAACGTCTGATACCTGCGTTGTCGGGCCAAGCTTCACACCGATTGGGTTTCGAATTCGCGACAGAAAGTCAACGTGAGCGTGATCGATTTGACGAGTTCTCTCTCCAACCCAGATGAAATGTCCGCTGGTTAGGTATGGTGTTCCGGTTCGCGAATCGATTCGAGTCATGGGCCTTTCGTAATCGAAAAGTAGACCCTCGTGCGAGGTGTAGAACTCGGTGGTCTTAAGCTGCTCAAAGTCGGCACCGCAGGCCGACATGAAGTCAATCGCCCGGTCGATCTCACGAGCCAGCTCCACGTATCTTTTGTTTGCAGGGTTGTCTGCGAAACCCTTATTCCACTCGTGCACCGAGCGAAGATCGGCAAAACCGCCCTGGGTAAAAGCGCGAATCAAGTTGAGAGTTGAGGCTGCAGTGTTGTATGCCTTCAAGATGCGCTTCGGGTCTGCTGTGCGAGACTCCTCTGTGAACTCGTAGCCATTGATGATATCTCCACGGTATGCCGGAAGAGTTACCCCCTCACGGGTTTCGAAATCACTTGAACGCGGTTTCGCAAACTGACCGGCCATGCGACCCATTTTGATGATTGGCATAGATGAGCCGTAGGTCAAAACGAGCGCCATCTGCAAAATGGTCTTTACGCGGTTGCGAATTCGATCTGCGGTTGCATCGACGAATGTCTCTGCGCAGTCTCCGCCTTGCAAAAGAAAGGCTTTTCCAGAGGCGGCTTGCGCGAGTCGCGCGCGAAGAATGTCTACCTCGCCGGCGAACACGAGCGGTGGCAGGGTCGCCAGCTCGGCGCGAACGGCGGCAACTGCAGACTGGTCGGGCCAGTTAGGTTGCTGAAGGGCAGGCAGATTCAGGTAGTTATCAAGGCCCGCCAAAACCTTTGGGTCAACCGCCACAATTTTTTCGTTCATCAAATCCGCCGCTTACTGTCGCGCAAGCTTTGCGCGCTTTTCTTTAACTGAAGACGCATATGAGTCGACATATTCTTGCCCGCTCAGTTTCGCCAACTCATACATGATTTCGTCGGTGACAGCGCGCAAAACAATTCGGTCGCCCTCCATGCCGTCGAAGCGAGAAAAGTCGAGCGGCGAGCCAACAACAATGCCGACTCTCCTAATTCGCGGAAATCTCTTGCCGATTGGTTGAACTTTTTCTGTGTCAATCATCGCCACCGGAATTACAGGAACCTTCGACTCGAGCGCCATTCTGGCGATTCCGGTTCTGCCTCGGTATAGCTTTCCGTCTGGCGACCGTGTGCCCTCGGGATAGATTCCCAGAACCAGCCCCTGGCTCAAAACACTGAGACCGGTGTTTAGAGATGCCTCTGATGCCTTGCCGCCGCTTCGGTCAATCGAAAGCTGACCGGTCGCCTTGAAGAACCAGCGCACTAGAGCGCCTTTGACTCCCTTGCCCGTGAAGTACTCGCTCTTCGCAAGAAAGACCACGGGGCGTCGGCTCTGCAGTGGCAGAAAAATCGAATCTGAAAATGAAAGATGATTGCTCGCCAAGATCACCGGACCCGAACTTGGAATGTTTTCCATGCCGCGAACCCACGGCCTAAACACCAATCTGAGCAACGGACCAAGAACAAGATTTTTCAGGATGAAATAAGCCATCTCTGGGTTCCTCTCGTTTGCGCCGCGAAGAACCTATTTTACCTGTGCTCTAGAGCCAAGCGCACTAAATCTGCGGCACCGATGACCCCAGCATCGTTTGCAAACTCAGCCGCCTTTACACTCAACTCCGGGCGAAAGCCTCTCGCGGGCAGGTTTTCAAGGTAGGCCTTGCGAATGGAATCGAGCAAAAGATCTCCGGCAGCACTAACCCCGCCGCCAATTACAACAACTTCGGGGTCTAGCACGGCCGTAAGGCTCGTAACAGTCTCGTCCATCCACTGCCCTAACTCGCGCAACAATCTCAGCGTGCCCGGGTCGCCGGCAAGTATGGCTTCGTAAACCTGTTCACCGGTGAGTTCGCCCGCCTGGTCGCGAAGTTTGCGCAGAGTTGCACCCTCATCGGTTCCGGCCTCCGCAAGCTCACGAGCTGCCTTGAGCAGCGCGGTTCCCGAGCCATACTGCTCGATGCAGCCGTGCGCCCCACATCCGCAGAGCAGACCATCGGGAACCACACGAATGTGCCCGAGTTCTCCGCCGATGCCAAAACCACCCCTGAGCAATCTCGAGTCGGCAATTACGGCCCCGCCAACACCCGTGCCGATGGTCAGCATCACCATGTGCTTGGTGCCGCGTCCGGCTCCGAATTTAAACTCGGCCCAGCCAGCAGCGTTGGCGTCGTTTTCGAGAATCACGGGTAGCGAGATCTTGGCCTCAAGTTTGGCCTTTAGAGGCTCGTTTCTGAAACCTATGTTTGGTGAGTAGGCGATGGTGGCTTGATCTGCATCGATAAAGCCCGCGGCGGCAACGCCCACACCGATTGCCTCTGCACCTTCGGTTAACTCCTTGACCAGGTCGACCACGGCATCGATGATGTCATCGCCGAAGGTGGCTGGGGTGGCAACTCGGGCTTCCCGCACAATGCGGCCAGACTCATCGACAAGTGCGCCGGCAATCTTGGTGCCACCAATGTCAATGCCGACTGCATGCATGATTGAGTCCTTTCCGAACCCTGCCATTTTAGCCAAGATTGGTGGGCGCTGAGGCTGTGAGAATGCCGTTAGAGTTGTGCCTAATCATCTTGACGAGGAGAAGAAGTGCGAACACTTGACATTCCTGCCCTGGTGGTCTCGCCAGAGGACATGAACATTACTGACCTCTTGGTAGACCGCGCCAAAGAGACACCCGACCTGACCCTCTATGCCCTCGCCAAAGCCGATGGCTTTGAAGCCGTTTCGGCAGCAAGGTTCTTGGCAGAGGTTCAGCAGGTCGCCAAAGGTTTGATTGCGAGCGGGATTCAACCGAGCCAAGCGGTCGCAATCATGAGCCGAACTCGCTACGAGTGGACAGTCTTAGACTTCGCAATCTGGTTTGCCGGAGCAGTTTCGGTTCCGATCTATGAAACATCGTCTGCGGCGCAAATGGAATGGATTCTTTCGAACAGCGACACCGTTGCGCTCTTCACCGAAACCGCCGAGCACGCAGAACGATTTGCGCAAATCAAGGCAGCAGTTCCACTCACTCGCCAGCTGATGATTTTTGAAGACAACTGCCTCGAAGAGCTAAAGAAGCGTGGCAAAGAAATCACGGATGAAGTGCTCGAGCAGAGACGTAAATCAAACAAGCTGCGCGATTTGGCGACAATCATTTACACCTCTGGTACAACCGGAAAACCAAAGGGTTGCGAACTAACTCACCGCGGCTTCATCGAGCTGAGTCAGAATGCCCGCAAAGATTTGCCAGACGTGCTCGTCGAAGGCAGAAGCACTGTGCTGTTCTTGCCACTGGCTCACGTGTTCGCACGATTCGTTGAGGTTCTCTGCGTAGCCGGTGGAATCAAGGTGACGCACGAGGCTGATCCGCGAAATGTTGCGAAAGCTCTTGCAGCGTTTAAGCCCGAGTTTTTGCTCGCGGTTCCTCGTGTATTCGAAAAGGTATACAACGGCGCCGAGCAAAAAGCTGAAGCCGGTGGCAAGGGTGACATTTTCAGAAAGGCCGCTAACGTCGCTGTTGCCTGGTCTGAATCACTAGACAACGGCGGCCCTAGCCTGAAGCTCAAGCTTCAGCACTTCGTGTTCGACAAGTTGGTATACAAGAAGATTCGTGCTGCCATGGGTGGCAACCTTCAGTACGCAATTTCTGGCGGAGCACCGCTTGGCGCGCGTCTCGGCCACTTCTTCAGAGCCCTCGGTGTAATTGTTCTCGAGGGCTATGGCCTTACCGAGACAACTGCCCCGGCGACAATTTCACGCCCGGCGCACATCAAGATTGGTAAAGTCGGCACTCCGCTGCCAGGCACCGGTGTGAAAATCGCAGACGATGGTGAAATCTGGCTTCGCGGAAACAACATCATGCGCGGATACTGGCGCAACGAAGCCGCCACTGCAGAGGTCATGGATGGCGAATGGTTTGCAACCGGCGACATTGGTTCACTCGACGAAGATGGGCTACTGAGCATCACCGGCCGCAAAAAAGAGTTGATTGTTACCGCCGGCGGAAAGAACGTTGCACCAGCAGTTCTCGAAGATCCACTTAGAGCTAACCCGCTAATCGGTCAGGTAGTTGTGATTGGCGACAACAAGCCATTCATCGCGGCCATGATTTCACTTGACTCCGAGATGCTTCCTATTTGGCTGGCCAACCACGGAGGCGAAAACACCATGTCGGTTGCAGATGCCGCAAAGTCTCCACTTGTCATTGCTGCCATCCAGTCTGCAATCGACGAGGCAAACAAGTTGGTTTCTCGGGCAGAGTCAATTAGAAAATTCGTGATTATCGGAAGCGAACTTACCGAGAGCTCAGGTCACCTAACCCCGAGCCTGAAACTGAAGAGAAGCGTTGTCATGAAAGACTTCGCCTGGGCGGTAGACGAGCTATACGAAGAGAAGGCTTAGTTCTTCAAGAACCAGTCTGAGTTTCGAACTTCTCGCATAGCGAGCTTTCGCTCTTCGGCCTCAAGCCGGTCGAGGTAGAGCATGCCATCTAGATGATCGCACTCGTGCTGAAGTGCTTGGGCAAGCAAGCCCGAACCCTTTACCTCAATCGCGTCGCCGTTTTTGTCGAAACCCGTCACCCGAGCCCACTCGTGGCGCGGAGTCTTGTGCCATAAACCCGGCACCGAGAGACACCCCTCTTCGACAAGCCGCAACTCCCCCGAAACTTCGGCGAGTGTGGGGTTCAAGACATAACCGAGTTGCTTGTCGACGTGAAAACTAAATGCTCGAAGATTGACCCCAATCTGTGGAGCCGCGACACCGGCCCTGCCGGCAACCGAGGTGGTATCTAGGAGGTCATCAACCAGTGCAATCAAGTCTTGATCAAAATCGGTGATCGGGTCGCAGGGTGTTTTTAGCACGGGGTCTCCGAAGAGCCTGATCTGTCGCACCGCCATGGCTAGATGCGCGGGTTGTTTAGACCGTCGACCACCAAAGCCGCCAACTCGCGCGCCGCTTGCTGAGTTCCTTTTTTGAGTTCGGTGAACTTGATCACCGAACCGGCAGCCAGTGCCTCGTCATAAGGAATCTTGACTACGGCACGAACACGAGTCTTAAAGTGCTGCTCGATTTCGTCGAGTTTCACGAGCTGGGTTGCCTGGGTTGCGGTGTTTAGCGCAACCACCGCGTTGCGAACTAGATCTCCGTAGCCGTTGGCCTCAAGCCAGGTGAGCGTCTCAGATGCAAGTCTCGCCTCGTCGACAGAGCCGCCCGAAACAATCACGAGCCCATTGGCTCTCTGCAGGGTAGGGCGCATTACCGAGTGCACGATTCCGGTTCCGCAGTCGGTGAGCACTATCGAGTAGTAGCGCGCAGCCATGTCTGCGACGACGTTGTAATCGCCCTCGTTGAACGCCTCTGAGAGCATTGGGTCGCTGTCTGATGCGAGCACATCGAGACGAGTTATGTCGCGCGACACCATTGTGCTGAAGTCTGTGAAACCGTCGATCGCCGCTGCGCGATTCACTACATCTCTAACCGTGAATCGGGTCGACTTGCTGATTCGTTCGGCAAGGGTTCCGCGGTCAGGGTTGGCATCGATTGCGATCACTCGGTCTTCGCGCACCAGAGCCAGGGCCATGCCCAACAGGGTCGATACGGTGGTTTTGCCAACGCCACCCTTGCGGGTTAGCACCGGAACGAACTTGGCTCCACCGTCTAACTGAGCGCCGATTCTTAGGTCGAGAGCTTTGCGTTCGCGAACTTTGAGCGAATCACCAAGATTGATGGTCTTGAGCGAAATGAAGTAGATGAATCTTCTAAAGCCACTCTCGGGTGCCGGACGGTTTCGTGAGCTTGTGTCGATGAGTCGATCTGCGGTGAGCATGGCAGCCGGTTCTGGCTGGTCGAAGGTTTCACCTCGAAGAGAGTCGCGTCGAGAGTAGTTTGAGCGTCTTGAAATCGGGCCGGTGTCGCTTGTCGGTTCTGTGGTTGGAGAAACAATTCGAGCCGTGCGCTCATCTTCGGTGACTATCTGCACAGATTGGGTGCTCGGGGTTACATCGATGATGCCCGAATCGACTGCCAGCTCGGCAAGCGCGTGAGTTTGAATCTCGTTCTCTTCTGCCGACTGGTCGGCTGCCGCACGTGGGGCTAGAAAGTCGTCATCTTCTGGTTTCTTATCCCAAATCGCCAAAACCGATGCTCCTATGCCAACAAATGTTCGCTAACGCGACAACTCCCCCGAGTTTACCAGTGATTCAGCCTCGGTCAGACTCAACAACAAGTATCAGGTCTCCGGCCTCGACCGCCTGGGTTCGACCAATTGCTAAGCGGCGAACAACTCCAGCGGCACTAGCGGTGATTGATGCCTCCATCTTCATGGCCTCAATTGTCGCAACCGGCTGACCAATTTCGACCCTTGCACCTTCGACGGTTTGCAGCGTAACCACGCCGGCGAACGGCGCTGCAACGTGACCCGTGTTTGTCGAATCAGCTTTCTCTGTCTGAACCACGTCGGCCGCAATTTTTCGATCGCGCACGTTTATCGGTCGCAGCTGCCCGTTGAGTGTAGTCATCACGGTTCTGAAACCCTTGCCATCGGGAGAACCGATTGCTTCGAGACCGACGTAAAGTTGCACACCCTTCGAAATCTCCACGACGTGCTCTGCGCCCTGTTCGAGACCGTAGAGATAATCAACGGTGTCGACCTGATCAAGGCGACCGTAGGTCTCTCTGAACTTCGTGAACTCTGCGGTGGGGCCGGCAAAGAGCAACCGGTTGAGAGTTGAGCGCTTTAGCGCGCTATCCGACGAGTTCAGCGCCTCGAGGTCATCGCTGCTGAGAGCCGTTACGCCAAACTTGACGTTCTTGCCCTGAAGCACCTTGGTTCTAAACGGTTCGGGCCATCCGCCCGGCAGGTCGCCAAGCTCTCCGGCCATAAAACCGACAACACTGTCTGGCACATCGTAATTCTGCGGGTTGGCCGCGAAGTCGTCGGGGTCTGCTCCTACCGCAACCAGATGAAGAGCAAGGTCACCGACAACCTTTGAAGACGGCGTCACCTTGGTTGGTCGACCCAAAATGCGATTGGCAGCGGCATACATGTCCTCGACCTTTTCAAACTGATCGCCAAGACCGAGCGCAATCGCCTGCTGGCGCAGGTTAGAAAGTTGACCACCTGGAATCTCGTGCTGATAAACACGGCCGGTTGGTCCGGGCAATCCAGATTCGAAAGGTGCATAGACACTGCGAACCGCTTGCCAGTAGGGCTCAAGCGCTGTCACTGCACTAAGGGAGATTCCAGCGTCTCGCTCTGTGTTTTCAAGTGCCGCAATCAGCGCGGATGCAGATGGTTGCGAGGTGGTGCCGGCCATCGGAGCTGATGCGACGTCAACCGCGTCGACGCCAACATTGATTGCGGCCATTAGCGTTGCTAACTGTCCGCCGGCCGTGTCGTGGGTGTGCAAGTGCACCGGCACATCAAAGCGCTCGCGAAGTGCGGTTACCAACTTCGCGGCAGCCGCTGGTCGCAACAAACCGGCCATGTCTTTGATTGCGATTATGTGAGCACCGGCGGCAACGATTTTCTGTGCGAGCTCGAGGTAGTAATCGAGAGTGTAGAGCGTTTCTTTTGGATCAAGCAGATCTGCCGTGTAGCACAGTCCGACTTCGGCAATCGCGGTCTCGGTTCTCAGAACAGCCTCAATCGCCGGTCGCATCTGCTCGACATCGTTAAGCGCATCGAAAATTCTGAAAATGTCGATGCCCGCAACCACTGCTTCTTTTACGAACGCTTCGGTAACTTCTTGCGGGTAAGGCGTGTAACCAACCGTGTTTCTGCCGCGAAGCAGCATCTGCAGACAAATGTTTGGCATCGCCGCTCTGAGTGCCTCTAGCCGCTCCCACGGATCTTCGCCGAGAAAACGCAGTGCCACGTCGTAGGTTGCCCCGCCCCACGCTTCAACAGAAAGCAACTGGGGCGTTAGTCGAGAAACGTGCGGCGCAACCTGAACAAGATCACGAGCGCGAACTCGAGTGGCGAGCAGAGACTGGTGCGCATCCCTGAAGGTTGTGTCTGTTATTGCAACCGCGGTTTGAGCGCGCAGGTCGGCAGCGAAAGCCTTTGGTCCGAGCTGCAGAAGTCTTTGGCGCGAGCCGGCCGGAGCGGGCTGAGAGAGGTCGACCTTGGGCAGCTTCTTGCCAGGCGACACATGCTGTCCGCGAGGTCCATTCGGTTGGTTCACGGTGACATCTGCGAGCCAAGACATAATCTTGGTTCCGCGATCTCGCGAGGGTGCCGAGGTTAAGAGTTGCGGGCGTTCATCGATGAAGGCAGTGCTCAGGTCGCCGGCTTGAAAAGACGGGTCGGCCATAACGGCCTGCAAAAAGGCGATGTTGGTCGACACACCACGGATGCGGAACTCGGCGAGAGCTCGCTCGCTGCGAATAACAGCCGACTTGAAGTCACGTCCTCTAGCTATGAGTTTCACCAGGAGCGAGTCGAAGTGCGGGCTTACCTCGGCACCGGTCGAGACCGTTCCACCATCGAGTCGAATTCCCGCGCCGCCCGGTGAGCGATAGGTTGTGATTTTTCCGGTGTCGGGCCTGAAGTTCGCAGCCGGGTCTTCGGTCGTAATGCGGCACTGAATTGCGAATCCGTGGCGCTGAATCTTGTCTTGGGTCAAACCGAGGTCGGCCAGCGATTCACCCGATGCAATTCGCATCTGACTTTGCACGAGATCGACATCGGTGATTTCTTCAGACACCGTGTGCTCAACTTGAATTCTTGGATTCATTTCGATGAAAACGTGTTTGCCAGCATTGTCGCCAACGGTGTCAATCAAGAACTCAACCGTTCCAGCATTCTGGTAGCCAATAGTTTTCGCAAAAGCAACCGCATCTCGGTAGAGAGCCTGACGCAAATTTTCATCAATCAGCGGCGCTGGTGCAATTTCAACTACCTTTTGGTTTCGGCGCTGCACCGAGCAATCGCGCTCGAACAAGTGCACAACGTTGCCGTGAGTGTCGGCCAAGATTTGCACTTCGATGTGACGCGGGCGAATAACTGCCTGCTCTAAGAAAACTCTTGCGTCGCCGAACGCACTTTCGGCTTCGCGCGAGGCTTCGACGAGAGCTGCGCGCAGGTCTTCTTTCTTGGCGACCCTGCGCATTCCGCGACCGCCGCCACCGGCAACGGCCTTTACGAAAATCGGAAAGCCGATGGCATCTGCCTGGCCGACAAGCTCATCAACATTTGCTGATGACTGTGACGACTTTAGAACCGGAACTCCGGCACGAATTGCGGCCTCTTTTGCGACCACTTTGTTGCCGGCCATCTCTAAAACGTCAGAGTTTGGGCCAATAAATGTGATGCCGTTTTGGGCAGCAGCTTCGGCCAATTCTGGGTTTTCAGACAAAAATCCATAGCCCGGATAAATGGCGTCTGCGCCACTTTCCTTGGCCACCCGGATAATCTCGCTGACGTCTAGGTAGGCGCGAACGGGGTGCCCGACGACGCCAATCTGGTAAGACTCGTCTGCCTTTAGCCTGTGCGTCGAATTGCGATCTTCATAGTGAAAAACGGCCACAGTCTTAGCGCCGAGCTCGTAGGCGGCCCGAAAGGCGCGAACGGCAATTTCACCTCGATTTGCAACCAGAATCTTCTTGAACATCGGTTCCTTAGGTCGTTATTGCGAACAAGGGGTTTCGGGCCCTTGAGATAAAAAGGTAGCCTATTCAGGTGCATGTTCTAAGCGTTAGTTCCCTAAAGGGAGGCGTCGGCAAAACCACGGTTGCCCTTGGTTTAGCTTCGGCTGCCTTCGCACGCGGACTCAAGACCCTGGTGATTGATCTAGACCCCCAGTGCGACGCTACGACCGGATTAGGAGCGGTTGGGGAATTCAAGACGACCGTTGCCAGTGTTCTGAAGAACCCAAAACACAACGTCGTGTCTGCCTCAATCGTATCTTCAACCTGGGGCAAGGTGGGAGGCGGATCTGTTGATGTCATGGTCGGCAGCCCGCGAAGCATTCATCATGACACTCCCCACCCGACCGTGCGCCAGACCTGGAAGCTCGAGGAGGGTCTGCACAATGTCGAGACCATCTACGACCTTGTGATCATCGACACGCCCCCTTCAATCAACGCTCTAACCCGAACCGCATGGGTGGCCAGCGATCGAGTTCTAATCGTCACCGAACCCGGAATCTTCTCGGTGGTTGCCGCCGACAGGGCCATCCGTGCATTAGAAGAAGTTAGGACTGCCATCACCAAGCGAGTTCGCCCGCTGGGAATCTTGGTGAACAGACACCGACCAGCTTCGAAAGAACAAGACTTCAGAGTTCAAGAACTCAACGAGATGTTCCCCGGATTGCTAATTCCCAACTATCTCGAAGAGCGTGCCCATCTGCAACAGACTCAAGGCGCGGCAAGACCGATTCACACATGGCCTGGCGATGGTGCGATTGAGATTGCAGACTTCTTTACAAATCTTCTAGATCGGGCGATGCTCGCGTTCGAAGAGCCAAACGAAGAGGTTTCGGTTGAAAAACCAAAGGAAAAGCGCCGATTCTTTAGGCGGCACAAGCGCGGCGGTAAACGCCCTGAAATTGTGACGATTGAAACAGCCATCGAAGAACTCGGCGAGGTAATCGAACCCGCAGAAACTCTAGAGAGCGTCGAAACACTCGAGACCGCCGAACTCCATGAACCCGTCGCCGAGGCGACTGGGCAACCTGAGAGCGAATGGACTGAGCCGAGTTGGCAAGACGATGAGGTCGTTGCTCAGCAGGCCGAAGTTTCAACAAATACCGGTAGCTGGAATTTCAAACTCGAGATTGAGAAGCCAGAAGAAGATAAGCGCTAAACAGCTTTCTTGCTTGCGCGGCGAGCAGACAACTCGTCAAACTCGTCGATGTGGTTTGCCTTAATGTGAACCAGGCTGGCCTCGACTTCGCGAAGCACTTTTCCAACGGCAATGCCAAAGACTCCCTGTCCACGGCCAAGCAAGTCGATGACTTCGTCTTCTGTTGTGCAAAGGTAAACCCTGGCGCCGTCAGACATGAGTGTTGTTCTAGCCAGGTCGTTGATTCCTGATGCGCGAAGCTGCTCGACTGCGATGCGAATTTGCTGAAGCGATACGCCCGTGTCGAGTAGTCGCTTGACCAGCTTCAAGACCAGGATGTCTCGGAATGCATAAAGTCGCTGCGACCCCGAACCGGCTGCGCCTCGAACGCTCGGCTGAACTAGAGCGGTTCTGTCCCAGTAGTCGAGTTGGCGGTAGCTGATTCCGGCGGCGGCAGCGGCCGAAATGCCCCTGTAGCCAAGTTTTGGATCCGCCGAAGGGCTTCCGTCGGTGAAAAGCATGTCTTGCGAGTAGTCGTTTTCAGGCGCGCCAGAGTCATTGATTGGAATCAATTGCGCTCCCTTCAGGTTCAACTACAGGTTTAAGTTCTAATGTAATTGTTCCTTGAATAACAGTTTTCTTAGAGTTAATTTAATCGTTCGGCGTGTCGCTCGCCAAGCCCAGTAATCTAGCGAGTTAGTCGTCGATTTTTGCGATGGCCGAACGAATCAGCTCTTCACGGATGTTTGCAAAGTGACTCTGAAGTTCTTCTGCGAAGTGCGCCGCCTTTGATCTGCTCGACGGCTCTTTCTTAGCCAAGACCGGAGCGACAACGCCCTCGATTATGCCGATTTCGCGGTCGGCCGCGGTCTTTACACCTCTTAGGTGGCGAGGAGTTATTCCGAAACCACGATTCAGTTTCATTATCGAGCGCGCGATTTCGATCGTGCTCGCGTTGAAAGGTTCCTGAGAAATTAACCCAACCGACTGGGCCTCGGCAAGAAGCGAATCGGTTATCGAAGTTTCTGCAATAAGTTCGATTTTTGTCACATATTTGGTTGCGATAACACGGGAGTGACGCCCGTTCTTTGAATCGTCTCCCGGAAGTGCTGCCGCTTTTCCGGCGTCGAGATCAGCTAGAAATTGACCAATTACTTTTAGCGGAAGATAGCGGTCGCGCTGCAATTCCAAAATCAAACGAAGTCGTTCGACATCGGCATCATTGAACTTGCGATATCCGGAATCGGTTCTCTGCGGTGTGACCAAGCCGTTGTCTTCTAGAAAACGAAGCTTCGACTGGGTAAGTTCAGGAAACTCTGGTGTGAGCAAAGCCAAGACCTGGCCGATGGTAACTAACTTGCCGGCCCTTGCCTGAGAAATTGGAGTAGGTTCAACCATTTGGCTACTCTCCTAAATCTGCTCTTGATGCAAAGAATGTGAACTTGAATTTTCCGATTTGAACTTCAGCGCCGTCGTCGAGAAGCGCAGACTCGATTCTAACCCCATCGAAGTAGGTGCCGTTCAACGATGCCAAATCTTCAATCAAAAACTGATTTCCACTGCGGCGAAACTCTGCGTGACGCCTTGAGACCGTGACGTCATCCAAGAAGATATCTGCGTTTGGATGGCGGCCCACAGTGGTGAGATCTTGGTCTAGCAAGAATCTCGCGCCTTCGTTAGGCCCGCGCTGAACAATTAGCAACGCGCTAGCCGAAGGCAACGCCTCAACCGCATCGCGCTCTTCAGCGTTCAAACCTTGCGAATCTTGCGAGAGCAGGTCATCGTTGAAGCGCTCGGTCGAGTCGTTTGGCTCAGATTGTTGAAATTCCATGTTCTACCTCAGTCGCCTAGCCTAGCCGAATCGGCGGAGCTCGATTTCACCACGGATCGCACCTGAGCCAGGTAGACGAATCCGGCCCACCAGTAAAGACCGATGCCCCACAGAGCAAAAGCCCAGGCGACCGGCAAGACGAATAGTGAGATGTCTGGAAATGCCGCTGCGATAAGCAACAGCGGAAAGGAGTAGAGCAGGGCGAAGGTTCCGGCCTTACCCAGGTAGTGAACCGGAAGCGGCCCGTAGCCGCGACTTGCCAAAATCGGATAGGTGAAAAGCAGAAGCACGTCGCGCGCGATGACGACAATTGTTAGCCAGTGCGGAATGTAACCGACGACGGCAAGACCGATCAGAGTTGAGAAAATGTAAAGCCGGTCTGCAGCCGGATCTAGCAACTGCCCGAGACGAGTTTCTTGCTTCAGTTTTCTGGCGAAGTAACCGTCGAGATAGTCGGTTATGCCGGCAACCGCCAAAACGATAATCGCCGCGAAGTTGCTGCCGTTGAGAATCAGAACGAGAAAAACCGGCACCAGCGCGAGGCGCAAGAGGCTCAGCAAGTTGGGAACCGTGCCGAGCTGCTGCCAGATGTTCATGACTTCCTTTCTCTAGTCGGGCTAGCGGGATTTGAACCCACGACCCCTTGTCCCCCAGACAAGTGCGCTACCAAGCTGCGCTATAGCCCGTTTATCTCTTGGAGTTTATCGCTTTCGCTTCTCGCGAATTCGCATGGCAACTTCAATCGGGCTTCCTTCGAAACCATATGTTTCACGAAGTCTGCGCTGAATGAATCGACGGTAGCCGGGGTCAAGGAATCCAGTGCTAAACAAAACGAACTTCGGTGGTCGACTAGAAACCTGACTTCCGTAAAGAATTCTCGGTTGCTTTCCACCGCGCACCGGATGCGGGTTTGCCATTGTGAGTTCCTGCAGAAAGGCGTTGAACTTTCCGGTCGCGACGCGGGTGTCCCAGCCATCAAGAGCCACTTCAAGCGCTGGCACCAACTTCTCTAGGTGCCTTCCGGTTTTCGCAGAAATGTTTACTCGCGGAGCCCAGTCGACGTGCGCAAGATCCTGCTCAATTTCGCGTTCTAGATACTTGCGACGTTCGTCGTCGAGCTCATCCCATTTGTTGAATGCCAAGACCAGTGCGCGACCAGACTCGAGTGCCATGTCGACAATGCGAATGTCAGCTTCGCTAATCGGTTGTGTAACGTCGAAGAGAACAACCGCCACCTCTGCTCGCTCGAGAGCGGCGGCGGTTCTCAAGCTCGCGTAGAAGTCAGCGCCCTGGGCCAAGTGCACCCTGCGTCTGATTCCCGCGGTGTCAACGAAACGCCAGATGCGGCCGCCAAGTTCAACCTGCTCATCAATCGGATCTCTCGTCGTACCGGCGAGATCGTTTACAACCGCGCGCTCTGAACCAACGGCCTTGTTGAGCAGAGAAGACTTGCCAACGTTAGGGCGACCAATAATTGCAACCCTTCTCGGGCCGCCAAACTCTTGCTTGGCAACCGCAGAGACTTCGGGAAGAACTTTCATGGCGGCATCGAGCATGTCTGCCACGCCGCGACCGTGAACCGCAGAAACCGGAAACGGCTCACCAAGACCGAGTGACCATAATGCGGCCGCCTCGGGCTCCTGCTTCAAATCGTCGATCTTGTTCGCAACCAAAATGACCGGCTTGCCGCTCTTACGCAGCATCGGAACCACGCGCTCATCGCTCGACGTAGCACCGACCATGGCATCGACCACAAAAATCACCGCGTCGGCAAGCTCGATAGCGATTTCGGCTTGGACCGCAACTGACTTATCGATTCCCTTGGCATCGGGCTCCCATCCACCCGTGTCAACCAGAGTGAACTTTCGGTCGTTCCACTCGGCTTTGTATGACACTCGGTCTCGGGTTACGCCGGGCTTGTCTTCAACAACGGCTTCTCGACGGCCGAGAATGCGGTTTACGAGTGCAGACTTGCCAACGTTTGGCCGGCCCACGATTGCGAGAACCGGCAGTGCCGGAAGATACAGGGGTTCGTCTTCGAAACCCAGTTCGGCAGCCAACACATCGAGGTCTTCGGGTTCAAGGTCGTACTCCTCCAAACCCATGCGCATGGCCTTGGCTTTGGTCTCGGCATCTTGGTCTGATACTTCGCGCAGCTTCTCTAGAAACTCTGGAGCAATTGGCTCGTATTCGAAGTCGTCGTTCATTGAGCGCTCGCTTTCAGGTCAGCTTTAATCTGTGCAATCATGACCGAAACGGTTTGATCAAAATCTAGGTTTGAAGAATCAACAAGCGTCACGCCAGCGGCGGCATTCATGAAGTCAACGATTTTTGAGTCGGTTTCGTCTCGCTTTGAGACCTGATTGACAACAGCGCTTGCAGAGTCTGCCGAAAGCTCTTTAGACCTTCTTTGCAATCGTACCTCTTCTGATGCCGTAAGCAGAAGTCTGCTTTGCGCATTAGGAAAGACCACTGTGGTGATGTCGCGGCCTTCGACAACCGCACCGTCAAATGGACACTCGTCAACTATCTTCTTGGTCAGTCTCTTCATGAACTCGCGCACGTGGCTCAATGCGGCGACCGAACTGACTGTTTCAGATATCAGTGAGGTGCGAATCGCCTCGGTAACATCGCGTTCACCAACTCGAACCCAGAAATCATCAGGATCGGTCGAAATCGAATACTCAAAATCGGCTTCGAAATCGTTGTCAACCACCCTCTCGAAACTCAGACCGTTGAGAGTTGCCCAAGCGAGTGCTCTATATGCCGCGCCAGTGTCTAGGTAGGCGAAACCAAATTCGCGCGCCACCTGCTTGCTTACGCTCGACTTGCCAGAACCTGCAGGGCCATCGATTGCAACGATTACTTTGCTCACTACCCCACCAACTTCCAACCGCGCTGAACGAGGGCTGAAACCAGCTTCGACTCTGCATCTGGCAGAACCGAAAGTTCGACCAAACCAACAGGGCTGCTCGGTGAATGCTCTAGCTTGATTTCTTCGAGGTTCACGCCGATTTCGCCGATTTCGCTGAGCAGTCGAGCCAACTCGCCTGGCTTGTCGTCAATCATCACCGTGGTAATCGAGTATCGGGTTGCCTTCGTGCCGTGCTTACCCGGCAGCTTTGCAACACCCAGATTGCCGCGCTCGAGCAAAGAGTTAAGTGTTGCAAGTGCCCCAGACGCCTGCGGATCATCGAGAGCCCTGGCCACAGAATCGAGATCTTCTTGAAGCTTTCGCAACACCGAACGAACCTCTGGCGCGTTTGCCGCAAGAATCTGAATCCAAAGTTTCGGGTCACTTGCCGCAATGCGAGTTGTGTCGCGAACGCCCTGACCCGCCAGAGCGACATCCTCGTCGAAAGCGTCAACCAAAGTTGCTGCTGTCAGGCTGGCAACCAACTGAGGCAAGTGAGATACGTAGGCAACGGCGCGATCATGCTCGGCGGCAGAAACTCGAACCGGCGAGGAAGAAAGATCGAGTGCTAGGTTTTCGACGGCTTGAACGGCCGCACCAGCGCTTTGGTCAGACGGCGTGATAACCCAGACTCGACCGAAGAAAAGGTCGGCCCGGCCCGAAGCCGCACCACCGCGCTCTCGCCCGGCCATCGGATGAGAGCCAACGTAGCGTGCAAGATCGGCACCGTTAGCGCGCAACTTTTCGAGAATTGCCGACTTTACGCTCGCAACGTCTGTGACGACTGCTGCGGGATGCCTCAGCAGTTCTTGCTCAACGACTGCGGCGGTAACGTCTGGCGGAACACACACCACAATCAAATCGGGAGTATCACTCGACGCTGCAAGCCTTCCGGCCCCGTAGTCGATAGCGAGTGATTGCACCGCAGGAGAAATGTCTTCAATGCTTACGTCGACACCCAGTTTGCTCAAGGCAAGGCCAACGCTGGTGCCGATCAGACCGGCACCTACAATGCGAACTTGACCCTGGGTGCGTGATGTCACTGGGCGAGATCCAAACGCAATGCTGTTGCGCCACGAAGGTAAACGTGCTGAATCTCCTGGCGACTGGTTTCGATGTCTGCGTAAACCATCACACGGATAACCCGCTCGAGCGAATGCTTCACATTCATCTCAACGAAGCACATCAGCGGAACATCGCCGAGTCCAAGTTCGCGGGCGGCAAGGGCCGGAAACTCGCTCGTGATGTCTGGAGTTGCGGTGAATAGAATGGAGACAAGTGAAGAACTGTCGATGTTGTTCACATGCAAAACCTTAGAAAGCAGCTCGGCTGTCGACTTGAGTAGGTGCTCACGCTCGTCGGTCTCGAGCTGAATTGCCCCACGAATTGCTCTTAGTGCCATGGTCTACTTTCCCTTTGCTTTTGCTGGATTAACGTGAGGTGCGCGCTTTGCCGCCTGTGATGTTCGAGTTGACTTGCCTTCTGCGGCCTTTAGGAGCGCGCCGATCTCGACCTTACTGAGTTCGCGAACCTTGCCGACTTTGAGGGGGCCAAGTTGAATCGAGCCAAACTGCTTGCGCACCAAACCGAGAACGGGGTGTCCTAAGAAGTCGAACATTCTGCGAACAATGCGGTTGCGACCCGAGTGCAACTCAATTTCTAAGAGGCTCTCGGTGACAGAGACTTGAACCAACTTCGCCTTGTCGGCTTTGATGAAGCCATCTTCGAGTTCGAACCCGCTGAGCAATTTGTGAACGATGCCTGGTTCGACAACACCTTGAACCCGCACCACGTAGGTCTTAGTGACTCCAAACTTGGGGTGTGCGAGTTTATGCGCTAGGTCGCCATCATTGGTCATGATTATCAGCCCGCTGGTTTCGGCGTCTAGACGCCCAACGTTGAAAACACGCTCGTAGCCCTCGACGAATTGACTCAGGTCTGCTCTTCCGTTTTCATCAGCCATGCTGCTGACTACCCCTACTGGCTTATTGAGCGCGAGATAGACCTTCGAGACGTCAAGCTGAATTGGCATTCCGCTCACGGTCACGCGATCTACGTCTGGATCGACGCGCGTGCCAAGCTCGGTAACGCGCTTTCCGTTCACGGTTACCTGACCGCGAACAATCAGGTCTTCACAAACTCTGCGAGAGGCAACTCCCGCAGCAGCCATGACCTTTTGCAGACGAACACCCTGCTCTTGTTCTGAATTAGAGGTTGGCATCGAAGTCACTGTCGGCGTCTGGAAGGTAAGGGCTAATCATCGGAAGATCTTCAAGCGAGTTGATGCCCAAGAGTTCCAATAACAAAGGAGTTGTTCCATAGTTGATAGCGCCGGTTTCGCTGTCGGTAAACAACTCGGTGATTAGGCCGCGGCTGATCAGGGTCTTGACTACCGAGTCAACGTTCACGGCACGAATCGAGGCAACCTGTCCCCTAGAAATCGGTTGCTTGTAGGCAATTACAGCGAGTGTTTCGAGGGCGGCCTGCGAGAGCTTTGATGGGCTCTCGTTAGCCACAAACATGCGCACAGCCCAATCAAAATCTTGTCGCACGAAAATGCGCCAACCGCCACCAACCTCGCGCAGTTCGAAGCCGCGCTGAGTGCCAGATTCGCCGTTGTAGTCTGCCTGCAGGTTCTGCACGGCATCCCTGACCAGATTCACGGGAGTCTCGAGCGCCGCCGCAATCGCTAGAAGAGAAACCGGTGAATCGGTGATCATAAGAATCGCTTCAACGGCACCGCGAAGATCTTGCTCGGATAGAGCAATCGCTGCCTCTACTTCTGGCTGGGGCACAACATCAAAAGACTCGTCAATCTCTGCCTCTTCAGGCATTGTTTCTTCAGGCATTGTTTCTTCAGGCATCGTATTTTCATTCATAATCTGCTCCCAAAGCAGCTAGTTGTTCATCGTCGAAGCTGTTTCCGCGCCAGGTGATGTTCAAATCACCGAGCGGGCTGTCTTGCTCGAAAGAAATCGCGGCGAGGCGGTAGAGCTCTAGCACCGCAAGAAAACGGGCAACCACTATCGCCCTGTCGCGCACCGAACTGATGACCTCGCGAAAAGTGATGCTGGTTCGCCCGCGAAGCATAGCCACCACTTCGGCGGCCTGCTCGCGAATGCTGACTCGAGGTGCGTGAAGATGGGTGAACCCCACTCCCGGTATCGCCTTTGGCGTGAGCACGTCTTCTGCGAGTTTGGCGAAATCTTCGAGCGACATCTTCCAAACCAATTCGGGCTTCTGTTCTCTAAATCTGTCTTCGATTCGCACGTCTCTGGCCGAACGAGTCGATTCGAGCGCGAATGCTTCGCTGAACCAGGCCGAGATGTCTTTGAATGCACGGTATTGCAGAAGACGAGCAAAGAGCAGATCGCGCGCCTCAAGCATCGCCACGTCTTCTGGGTTAACCAACTCTCCCTTTGGCAGCAGTCCCGCAATCTTGAGATCTAGCAGCGTGGCGGCAACCACCAAGAATTCACTCGCCTGCTCGAGCTCTTCGTGGTCGTCGAGAGTCTTGAGATAAGAAATAAACTCGTCGGTTACCTTGCTGAGAGAAATTTCGGTGATGTCGAGTTCGTGTTTGCTAATCAGAGAAAGCAGCAGGTCAAATGGGCCATCGAAGTTACCCAGGCTAATCGAGAATCCTCCCGAGTGCTCGGCAACCTGCCCCTGGCTAACGGGCGCAGCCACGAGAAATCAGTTCTCTTGCCACCGAGCGGTAGCTTTCTGCGGCTTCCGAGGTTGGTGCGTAAGCGGTAATCGGAAGTTGCGCCACGGTCGCATCCTTGAATTTCACAGCTCGTGAAACCTGAGTTTTGAAAACGAAGCTACCAAATGCCTCTTGCAAACGGTCGAGCACCTCTTTTGAGTGAAGCGTGCGCTCGTGCAAAGTCACAAGGATGCCGTCGAGCTTCAGCGCAGGGTTTAGTCGATCCTGAACCTTGCTGATTTGGTCTTTCAAAAGGGCAACTCCGCGAAGCGCGAAGAAATCTGTCGCCATCGGAATCAGAACTCCGTGCGCAGCGGTCAGCGCATTTACATTGAGCAAGCCAAGCGATGGTTGGCAGTCGATGATGATCACGTCATACTCGTCAGAGACCTTACGCAGAATATTCGCCAAGATGCTCTCTCGGGCAACTTCGTTTACCAATTCAATTTCGGCGACAGAAAGGTCGATGTTGGCTGGAATCAGATCGAGATTCTTCACCGGAGAGCTGCGAATTACCTCGTGCGGGTCTTTTATCGTGCCCTTCATTAGGTCGTAGATTGTTGCAATCTCGCCAGGCACGGCAATCACACCGAGGTGTGTGCTGAGCGCTCCCTGCGGGTCAAAGTCGACAACCAAAACTTTTCTGCCATATTCGGCAAGGGCAGCAGCCATATTGACGGCGGTTGTGGTCTTTCCAACGCCACCTTTTTGGTTGCACATTGCAATGATTCGGGCCGGGCCGTGTGAGCTGAGTTTTTTCGGGACAGCAAAGCGGGTGTCGGACTCGACAACTTTTTTAGCCACTTAAATCCTCCCGGGTGAAGTTCGTCTAGAAGTCTACCAAGCCCGAGGGGCGCACTTTTCGGGGTGATTTGGCCCTTATTTGCGGGCTCTCGGATGTGCCGTGACGTAGATTTCGCGAAGCCGATCGACCGTGACGAGCGTGTAAATCTGGGTGGTTGCCACCGAAGAATGGCCGAGAAGTTCCTGAACCACCCTCACATCGGCTCCGCCCTCCAGGAGATGGGTTGCGAAGGAGTGCCGAAGAGTGTGCGGTGAGATTTCTCCCTGCAGTTCGGCAGCCGAGGCGGCATCCGAGATGATCTGCCAAGCGCTCTGACGGCTCAACCTAGATCCACGCTGATTTAGAAACAATGCCGGGGTGCCTTTTCCAAGTGCCGCAAGTGACGGACGAATTCGAACCAAATAGGCCTGCACTGCGCGTTGGGCAAAACCACCTACCGGAACGATTCGCTCTTTCGCGCCTTTGCCGAAAAGCCGCACCAGGGTTGGATCAACAAGGTCGTCGAGATCTAGATTGACCACCTCGCTCACTCGTGCTCCGGTTGCATAGAGCAACTCGAGCAAGGCGCGATCTCTCAACCGAATCGATGAAATTGCATCTTCTGACTCGGCTGCCGGGCCAGATGCATCTAGCAGTCGCTCTACCTCCGAGACAGATATTGCTTTTGGCAGTCGGCGAATTGCCTTTGGCGGTTTGACCGAAGCGGCAACGTCTTGGTCTACCTGGTTTTCGCTCTGAAGATATTTGTGCAGCCCGCGCACAGCGGCAAGCATGCGGGCCACCGATGATGAGGCCAGTCCACGAACCTGAACGAGAGATTGGGCATAGTTGGCAACCGTCTGCTCGGTAACCTCGGCAAAACTTTCGGTTTGGTGCTGTTCTAGAAATTCACGGTAGACGCCAAGATCTCGGCGATAGGCAGCGATGGTGTTTTTGGCTAAACCTCGCTCAATTGCAAGTTGTCGAAGAAACGACTCAACCTGTTTTTCGAGCGGCAAGGCTAAGCTCGCTTGCCTAGAGCGGCCGCCATGATTCCAACTGCCGCACTCGGACTCTTGATTCGACTCTGCAGCACCGCAGCCAGGGCTTCATCGAAGTTGACCCAATCGACCAGCATGTTAACCTCTTCACCATCGACCTCAGGGCGGTCGTTGCTGAGGGTTAGCCCTCTCGCAATGAAAACACTTATCTTCTCGCTACTGCCACCGGGAGTCGTGAAGAACTCAATTAGTGGCTCGAGAGTTTTAGCAAGGTAGCCGGTCTCCTCGAGCAACTCCCGCCTGGCGGCAAGTTCTAGACTCTCGCCCGCTACATCTAAGAGGCCTGCTGGAATCTCCCAGAGAAACTCGCCAACCGGATGCCGATACTGGCGAATCAAAAGCACCTGATCGCTGTCATTTACTGCAACGACGGCAACGGCCCCCGGATGTTCAACAAATTCGCGGGTTAGGCTCTGGTCGCCAAACTCAAAAGTCTCACGCCTTACATTCCAAATCATGCCGCTGAAGGCCAACTCGCTAGAACTTACGTTCACCGCGAAAGGTTGATCTTTAGGCATCATTTGCTTCGAAGAGCCTGCTTGCCATCTGACGCTCTAGAGCGGCAACAATTAGCCCCTTGAATAGTGGGTGAGCTTTGGTTGGTCGCGACCGAAACTCTGGATGTGCCTGGGTCGCAACATAGTACGGGTGAACTTCGCGAGGCAACTCAACGTATTCAACAAGGTGGTCATCTGGCGAGGTGCCCGAGAACACCAAACCTGCCGCAGCAATTTGATCGCGGAAAGAGTTGTTTACCTCGTAGCGGTGACGGTGACGCTCAGAAACCAATTCAGATTCGTAAACCTCGGCGACTATCGAACCTGGCTTTAGTTTCGCTTCATACAAACCGAGTCGCATAGTTCCGCCCATTTCACCAGCGGCCAGAATGTCTACCTGCTCGGCCATGGTAGCAATCACCGGATACTT
>JACCDL010144034.1_pt1 | contig 29624 bp, 27 predicted proteins | sample 7441931 | NCBI WGS metagenome assembly JACCDL01 (sample SAMN15323437, study PRJNA562643) | freshwater metagenome | isolation source: river surface water | place: USA:Blue River Watershed | collected 2017-08-16 | reverse complement strand
TGCTGAATCAGAAGATTCGAGCATTAGAGAATTCGGGCGAAAAAAGGGCGCTCGCCGCATCATTTATAGACAAGATTGCTTTGTCGTTGAGTATCGGGGATCTGGAGGCGGCTGATAGTTTTTATCATCGCCTTGTACGAAGCGATCTCGAAACCCATCTAAATGATTCAAATAAAGCGATGCTTCTATGGCAAGACGGGTGGATTAAGTTTTATAAGGGAAGCAACCAATTAGCCATCGATAGATTTAGTCGCGTAGAGCGTTTGTCAAGATTTATCGAAGATAAGGAGCTTCTTATAAGCGCGCTATATGGTCTTTCACTGACTCATAAAACTGTCGGGGATTGGGAGTCTGCAGTTCGCTACTTGAGGGACGCCGCGAAATTGTTTTCGATTTCTGACGCTCAAGTTAAGAGCGATCTGGTTAGCGGCGTCGAACTTCTCGCGGCTTACGTATCGCTAGGCTTGTATAAAGAAGGTCAGTTGTTTCTCGAAACTGAGTTAAGAGACTTTAATTCGTCGTCGTCGAAACAATTTTCAGATGCGATATCTCTATACGAGTTAGCTATTTCGTTGAGGCTTCGTAGCTTCGAAGATCTATCTATGGATACGGTGAAAGCCTCTCTCAAAAACGAAGGGAAGATAAGCTCTGAAAAACGATTACTTGTCGCGTCTATGCTGATCGAATCTGGACGCTTTGATGTCGCAAGAAAACTTATCTCAAATATAGAGTTTTCGAGCGGGGGTAAACCGGAGTCGACGCGTTTTCCGGTTTTAATACGGCGTTTGCGGATCGCGCTTGCAGAGAAAAATGAGGCACAAGCGCGCAGGTGCGCTGCGTTACTGGAGGGTCTTGTTAATCAAAGTCTTGAGGCAGATGAAGTTATAGCAAAGTCAAATTCTATGTTGGGCGTGTATTGGTTTTCGAGATTCGATTATGAGAAATCCGCCGAGTACTTTATGAGAAGCGCGAAAATACATGAGCAGAAATACGGTACTCGACACCCCAATTTTCTTGAGTCGCTACTGGCATACAGACTTGTCACCCGATTTAACTCGGCACCCGTTCGTTTACACAGCGGTGAACCCATCTCTAATTCGCTTATCCTGGACGGGCTTAGGCAGGCGTATCCGCAGAATCATCCTGCTATAGACTTGGCTGAAAGACTAGTGAGTGACGACCGCTCCTCAGGCCTCAACGGGGCCTCTGGCGCTGGTCGTGAAGAGCTGCTAAGAAGTTTGCTAATTCTTTCGTAGCAATACGGATCAATCTAAACGTCCGGTCTTTCGCGAAGGCGTCGTCTCCAATCAGGCTAATCATCTGATAGGAGGTTGAAATGCATTTTCGAGCAAGTCGTATCGCGTATCTAGGCGTTGTAATCGTAGCCTTATTGTCAGGATCGGTGATCAATGCATCGGACGCAGGTGCTAATAGCAATAATAAGAAGCCGCCAAATCGGGTTTACTACCTTCCAGGATTCAAGATTCTAATTAAGCCCAAGCCTGCGCCAGAGCCGCAGAGACACCCCGTCGACGACGTAATCATCGTTCGTCCGGTACCGCTTTGGTGACGACAGGCGTTTCGGTATCCTCTGCTCCCCATTCCGGGGAGCAGAGGGTCTGATGGAGCATTCCGAAACGGCTAGTTCGAGCAATCTCGTGATCGAGGCGATCGTTTCACGGAGTTCGACAAAAAAGTTTTCTGATGAGGCGATCAGTCGGAGCGACATTGAGGCAATGCTCACGGCGGCTGTTCGAGCCCCGGATCACGGCATGTTGGCGCCCTGGAGGTTTATTGTTCTACAGGGTGAATCGCGCGCGATTCTCGGCTCGGCTATGCGGGCAGCATTGCAAAGTCGTATGCCGGATGCCGACGCCGAGGCGTTGGATCGAGAGTCATCCAAGGCATGGCGTTCGCCTGTGCTGATCGTGGTGGTTGCAGAGCTTAAAGCCCATCCGAAAGTCCCAGATGTAGAGCAGCTCGTTGCCGTTGGTGCTGCCATCCAGAATCTCTGGTTGGCCGCCCATTCGATGGGTTACGGAGCGGCATGGAAGACGGGCAGCCACGCATACGATGTCGGTGTTAAGAGCGCGCTAGGTCTGCGAGCGGATGATCAGATCATCGGTTTTGTGCACGTTGGACGCCCGGTGTCCAAGGCTCCCGTCAGACAGGCAGAGTTTGTCGCTCGTACGACTTGGCTCTAATCGATTAGCACACAATTAACCCGAATTTGTCGGGCGACTCCTGCTGGTTCGTTGGCTAGCGTAATGCGGCAACGTTTACATGCAGGAGTCGACTATGTTTGCCAGAGCGATATTCATCTCGGCGGTAGGTTTTCTGCTTTCGCCGCAGTGGAGTTCTGCGAAAGAACCTACGGTAGTTCACTGTGATGCCCCTCTAGGCTACATCGCGGTCGTCGAACTGGATGCATACGCACTCGATATCCTATGGCGATATCGCCTGCGTTCGCCGGGGCCGTTGCTTCGCATGGTGATTCAGCAGTCCGGCTGCTTTACGGTGGTTGAACGTGGAGTTGGCGTCGAGGCGGTCCTTCAAGAGCGCCAACTAGCGGCGAGAGGTCAATTACGTAGCGGCTCAGCGATGGGCGAAGGGCAGCTGGTGGCTGCGGACTATATCCTCACGCCGTCTGTGATTTTCTCGAATGACGACGCTGGGGGAGTTCGAGCTGGGTTCGGTGATTTCATCGGATCGAGATGGACGTCGCTGACACCCGGCGTCAAATTCAAAGAGGCGCAAACCGGACTGACCTTGGTTGATGCCCGCACAGGTGTGCAAGTCGGCGCAGCTGAGAGCACGACTAAAAAGGCTGACTTGTCTTTGAGCGCGTGGTTGTTCGGTCGGGGTGGGTACTCGTCATTCGAAGGCTATGGGAAAACCGCCGAAGGCAAGTTGATCGCCTCGTCGTTGGTAGCAAACTTCAATTCACTGGTGTCGACGACGAGACATCGCCTGCCTACTCGTCAACCTAATAGTCCGGCACCTTCTCCTGCCACTACAGCCGAGTTCTCGATCGGCGAAGTGGTCATCCCTAAAATCGGTGGTTTAGTGCTACGCGCCACGCCCTCAGATCATGCCGCGTCGCTTGGCGAATTGGGTCACGACGCTGAGCTTGTCGTCGCTGGCGCGATAACGGGCGAATATCTTCCGGTGCAAAGCGGAGCCCTGCGGGGCTGGCTGCCGATACTGCTGCTACGCAGGCCTTAGTCGAATGGCTCTCAGCTCAGCGGCGTCGGGCTGACGATGAATCCGTTTTCGTCAGCATAGAGCCATTCATTCGGCCGGAAGATCACACCCGCAAAAGTGACGACCACGTCGCGCTCACCGCTGCCGGTCTGTAAGGGCTTCGTCGGGCAGATGTTTAGTGCGCGAACGGCGAGCGGCATTGCGCGAAGCATTTCGACATCGCGAGCAGCGCCGTACACGATGGCGCCAGCCCAGCCGTTCTCGATCAGCAAGCTGCCAAGCCGATCGCCGATCAGCGCGCGGCGTAGTGAACCGCCGCCATCGACCACCATGACCCGTCCGTGCCCCGGGGTGGACAACACCTGTCGTAGGAGCAGGTTGTCTTCGTAGCAGCGAATCGTCGTGATTTGCCCGTGAAAGCTCGTCAGCTGCCCAAAGTCGCGGAACAGAGGTTCACCCGTTTGGACGACCTGTGGGTGGTCATCGGAAAGGTCACAGATGCTGCGCGTCATGGTCGGAGTCCGTCGAGTGTGGTATCCACGTGCTTTGGCATTATGCCGCAGCCATATAGCTATCGGGGGTTGGGATGATTCTGATTACGGGTGCAACAGGACGAACGGGTAACAGGGCGGCGACCGAGCTTGCCAAGCGAGGGATTCCCGTGCGGGCACTCGTGCGAAATCCCGCTAAAGCCGAGGGACTGATTGCTGCCGGCGTGGAGATTGCGATCGGCGATGCTAGCGATGCGGGTTCTGTGCGCGCAGCGCTCGCAGGCGTCACCAAGATGGCGATCATCCTGCCGAACGGCGAGCAGCAGTTGTCGCTGGAGAAAAAACTCGTGGATCTCGGCGTCGAGGCTGGTGTGAGCCACCTCATCAAACTCTCGTCAATGGAAGCACTGCCAACGGCGCATAACGCAACCCACAAGATGCATTGGGCTTCCGAGGAACACATTCGGGCCAGCGGTAAAGCATGGACCATGGTGCGTCCGAGCTTCTATCTGCAGAACTTCTTATCGAACGCCTACACGATCAAAACCGAGGGAAAGTTTTACTACCCCTTCGGCGACAAGGGCGCTGCTGCGTTGACCGACTCGCGCGATGCCGGCTATTTCGTCGCGCATTGCTTGGCGACTAATGGCCACGAAGGCAAGAGCTACGACATCACCAGTCGTGATCGTTTGAGCTTTCACGAAGTGGCAGCGGTATTCAGTCAGGTGTTGGGTCGCAAGATCGACTACGTTCCGCAAGATCCCGCTGCCTATAAGGCCTTTCTCGGCAAGTTCTTAAGCAGCCAGTGGCATCTTGATGCTGTCTGCGACATCTTTGCCGAGATCGCGGCAGGCTATGTGGTGGATGTCACCGACACGTACGAAAAGGTGACAGGGCGCGCTCCGACCGGGCTCGCTGAGTTCATCAACGAGCACCGGGCGGTGTTCACGCCCTAAAGGCTTACGCGGCGTAGCGCTTCGCCATCACCTCGAGCGACAGGGGCTTGATGGTCGAAGCCTTGCCTGCGCAGCCGAAAGCCTCGTAGCGCGCGACACAGATCTCGCGCGCCGCGAGCATGGCTTCTTTCATGTATTTGCGCGGATCGAACTCGGCCGGATCTTTCGTCATCGCGCGACGGATGGCGCCCGTCATGGCAAGGCGGATATCCGTGTCGATGTTGATTTTGCGAACGCCGTGCTTGATGCCCTCGAGAATTTCTTCGACCGGTACGCCGTAGGTCTCGCGAAGATTGCCGCCGTTTTCACGGATGATTTGCAGCCACTCTTGCGGGACGGACGACGAGCCGTGCATGACGAGATGCGTGTTCGGGATCCGCGCGTTGATCTCGCGGATACGATCGATAGCCAGAATGTCGCCGGTGGGTTTGCGCGTGAACTTGTATGCGCCGTGCGATGTGCCGATTGCGATGGCAAGTGCATCGACGCCTGTTTTGGCGACAAAATCTTTGGCTTGATCGGGATCGGTCAGTAGTTGATCGTGCGACAGATGGCCATCGGCTCCGTGCCCATCTTCCTCACCAGCCTTGCCGGACTCCAGTGATCCGAGACAACCGAGTTCACCCTCGACCGAGACCCCGACCGCGTGAGCGATTTTCACGACATGGGCCGTGACGTCGACGTTGTACTCGTATGAAGCCGGAGTCTTGCCGTCTTCTTTCAGTGATCCGTCCATCATGACGCTGGAAAAGCCAGAGCGAATCGACTGTACGCAAACAGAGGGGCTAGCGCCGTGGTCCTGGTGCATCACGATCGGGATGTGCGGATAGCTTTCGATGGCCGCTTCGATGAGGTGGCGCAGAAACGGCTCGCCTGCATACTTTCTCGCACCCGCCGAGGCTTGCATGATGACCGGACTGTCGGTCTTGTCCGCCGCCTGCATGATGGCTTGCACTTGCTCAAGGTTGTTGACGTTGAACGCAGGCACGCCGTACCCGTGTTCGGCGGCGTGATCGAGCAATTGACGCATCGAGATGAGTGCCATGACGGAATCCCCAAAAAGAAATTAAGCGAAATTCGTGGGAGCTATTCTAGCTAAATCAGTCGTCGTCGGCTCAAACGTGCAGCGGCAAACGTACGTCAGCGAACAAGGCATCGACCTCTTCCTGACGTGTCGTCCGCTCGGCTTTATGTACCCGAGCGTGATCCAAATGCGGTGCCAACAAGCGCATGAAATCGAGTGTGTATCGTCGTAGATAGCCGCCGCGGCGGAACCCGACCCAAGTCAGATGACGAGGGAAGAGGTGGGACGCATCGAACGATACGAGGTCGCGATCTTCTTTGGGGTCGATCGCCATGGCGGCGACGATCCCCACGCCTAGACCGAGCCTCACATAGGTTTTGATGACGTCCGCATCACGGGCCGTCAGAGCAATATCGGGCTCGATACCGGCAGTCTCGAACGCTTGTGGCAGCGAAGCCGGACCGGAGAGATTGAAGACGTAGGTGACGAGCGGATACTGGCCGAGCTTGGACAGGGTCAATGTTTTGGTCTTGGCCAGAGGATGATCAAGCGGCACGATGACTCGGCGATGCCACTCGTAGCAAGGCAGTAGCACGCAGTGAGGGAGGTGGTCACGCGACCCTGTTCCGATCGCGATATCCACTTGACCTGCATTCAGCATGTCGGCGATCTGTTCCGCCGTGCCCTGATGCAGATGCAGACGAACTTGCGGATACTTGAGGCGAAACTGCGAGATGACCGCAGGTAGTACGTAGCGGGCCTGGGTGTGCGTGGTCGCGATCGAGAGTGAGCCACGAGCGGCGTCGCGGACGTCGAGCGACATAGCCTTGATCGCTTGGGTTTCACGTAGGGCTTTTTGGGCGCGCTCGACTACGCGCTGTCCCGCCGCTGTTAGTCGTAAGAGATTGCGGCCTTCGCGGACGAACAGCTCGAACCCAAGCTCCTCTTCGAGCAAACGAAGCTGCCGACTGACGCCCGGTTGCGAGAGATGTAATTTGTCGGCGGCGGCAGAAATGTTGAAGCCGGCATCGACGATCGCAGTCAGGTAGCGCAGTTGAGCGAGTTTCATACGCGCACCGGACTCCTTAGCAACATCAACTGATGGGCAGAGTCATTCCGAGCCATCGACCGAGCGCGAGCGCTGGCGTCAGCATCATGCCAGGCGCAAAGGCGTTTCCGAGCGTCGCACCGCTGCCGAGCACTTCGCCGGCCGCGTAGAAGTTCGGGATGGGCTCACCGTTACCGCGTACGACGCGCAGTTGCTCGTCGACGACAACGCCTGCGGACGAAGTGGCAGAGTGACCTAAATGTGTCACGGCGAAATACGGACCCCGATCGCTGATCGGCATCGGGAAGTATTTGCGGCCGAAGGCGTCGCTACCGGATTTAGCGGCCGCGTTGTAATCGCGAATCGACGCGCGCAATCCGTCGAGCTCGATGCGTGCTTTCGTGGCAAGCGACTCTAGCGAGTCTGCACGGTGAAACATCGGATGTTTGTCGAAATGCGCCAAAAACTCGTCGCGCGAAAATTTCGGTAGCGCTGGTGGCGCCTTATCGAGAATCGTTTGATCAAAGAAGATCTGGTAGCGTAACTTTTCCTGCCGCAGCAGCAGACGCTCTCGTTGATAGGAGTCGGGCGAGTCTTCCGCGACGAATCGCTGGCCCTGGTTGTTAACCCAGATTTCCCACGGCAGGCGTCGGGGCGACATATCGAAGCGCGCATAGACCTTTGCCGGGAATTGTTCCGACGTGAGGATGGAGCCGCTGCCGGGCCGATGCAGATCCTGACCGCGAAGCCAGCCGCCGATCGAAGTGGCGATCGCGAGACCTTGACCTTGTGAGTAGGGATAGGAACCCGCTGCATAAGCGGGCACGCCGCAGAGCTGTTCGAAAAGATCGGGGTTCATCGCATAGCCGCCGCTCGTGAGGAGGATATGGCGACCGCGGGCAATGAATTCGCGGGTTACGCCGTCCTTCGAGTCGGTGATCGTGCCGCGCACGCCCTGAACTTCACCCTTGTCGCTCACCAGCAAGCCGGTGGCGCGTGTATTCAATTGCAGGGTCACACGGCCGCTCGCGATTTCCGGGGCGAGCTCACGACGGATGACAGCCAAAATGGCTCGGCCTTCGTCCTTCGCCCAGAGATATCGCGGTGTGTTGTAGGCCTTGCGACCCGGGCTATCGCCCGTGACCGGATGGTCGGCTAACGGCACGAGACCTGCGTCCAGCAACCAATTGATAGTCGCTGGTGCCTCATCGGCCGTGCGACGAATCACGTGCTTGTCGGCCAGGCCTCGTGATAGACGCATCACGTCGTCGTAGTGCGCATCGGGCGTATCGACGATGCCTTTGGCCGCTTGGATACGCGTGCCCGCAGCGGCCACTTGACCATTGGCGAGATGCAGCGTGCCGCCGATATCGGGCGCTGCGTCGACCAACAGCACCTTCGCGCCGCGACGAGAGGCGAAAACGGCCGCCGGAAGCCCTGCAGTGCCGGCTCCGATGATCACGAAATCGTAGTAAGGCGTCTCCGCGGCGAAAGCCGCGGCTACCGACGAATCGGCAAGCGCGATCGCTCCAGCGGATCCGATGGCTCTCTGGATGAACGCGCGGCGCTTCATGCTGATTAATCCTCGATGAGGAAGCTTCGTAACTGTTCCGACCGACTCGGGTGACGCAGCTTGCGCAGCGCCTTCGCTTCGATTTGACGGATGCGCTCACGCGTGACGTCGAACTGTTTACCGACCTCTTCAAGCGTGTGGTCGGTATTCAGATCGATACCGAAGCGCATGCGAAGAACCTTCGCTTCCCGCGGCGTGAGTTGCGCTAGCACCGCATGGGTGGTTTCGCGGAGCGACTCGGCGGTGGCTTGGTCGATGGGCGACGCCACCGAGGTGTCTTCGATGAAATCGCCAAGGTGTGAGTCCTCGTCGTCACCGATCGGAGTCTCCATCGAGATGGGCTCCTTGGCGATTTTGAGAACCTTGCGAACTTTGTCCTCGGGCATTTCCATGCGCACGGCTAGCTCATCGGGAGTCGGCTCGCGACCCATCTCCTGAAGCATCTGTCGCGAGATGCGATTGAGCTTGTTGATCGTTTCGATCATGTGCACCGGAATGCGAATCGTACGGGCCTGGTCGGCGATCGAACGCGTGATGGCCTGACGAATCCACCAGGTTGCATAGGTCGAGAACTTGTAGCCGCGACGGTATTCGAACTTGTCGACCGCTTTCATCAACCCGATGTTGCCTTCCTGGATCAGATCGAGGAACTGCAAACCGCGGTTGGTGTACTTTTTGGCGATCGAAATGACGAGACGCAGGTTGGCCTCGACCATTTCTTTCTTCGCGCGACGGGCTTTGGCCTCACCGATCGAGACTTCACGGTTGATGTCTTTGATCTGGCTGATCGAGAGGAAATGACGCTTCTCGATGACCTGCAGTTGTACCTGACGGCGCAGAATCTCATCGCTGAACTTCGCCAAGCCTGCAGACCACTTCTTGGCGGCCTTGACGTGCTTGCTGACCCAGTGCTCGTCCGTCTCGTTTCGCGGGAAGGAGGTGATGAACTCCTTGCGCGGCATCCCGGCATCGCGCACCGCGATAACCATGATCTCTTTTTCGAGTTGACGGATTTCGTTGATGTGTTCGCGCAGATTGCCGATCAAGGCCTCGAACATCTTGGGCGCGAGCTTGAGCTCCATGAATTCGCCCGAGAGTTTGCTGCGAGTCTTCTGCGCTTTCGGGTCATCCATGCCGGACTTGCTGAGCAGACTCAGCCACTGCGCGTGAAGCTTTTGGATCGAGGCGAAGCGATTGGCGGCCTCAACCGGATCCGGGCCCGTATCGGCAGCTTCCTCTTCATCGTCACCGCCTTCGACGTCTTCAGCTTCTTCCGCTGCCGCAGCTGCGGGATCGACCTTAGTCGGATTCTGCGGTTGCGCGATGACATCCGGTGCATTGGGATCGATGAAGCCGACGATGATGTCGGCAAGGCGGCCGCCACCATTCTTCACCGGCTCGTAGGCCTTCAGGATGAAGTCGTAGGTTGGTGGATACAGAGAAATCTGGGTGCGCACCGCATCGAGACCTTCCTCGATGCGCTTGGCGATGCTGATTTCACCTTCACGGGTGAGCAATTCGACGGTACCCATTTCGCGCATGTACATGCGCACGGGATCCGTGGTGCGACCGAGCTCCGCATCGAGCGCAGCCAGTGCGGCCGCTGCTTCTTCGATCGCTTCTTCGTCCGATGGCGCCGTCGTCTCCGGTGCGAGCAACGATTCTTCCGGTGCCTTTTCGTACACCGGGATACCCATATCGTTGATCGTGTTGACGATTTCTTCGATCTGCTCGGGATCGACGATTTCCGAAGGCAGGTAATCGTTGACCTGTGAGTACGTGAGGTAGCTCTGTTCCTTACCCAGCGCGATCAGTTGCTTCAGCTGCGATTGACGCTCTTCCGGCATCGCCAGCGGGCGACGCTCCGGCAAGTTCAACGGCTTGTTGCCATCGTTCGCAGCCGCTTTGGCGGCTTTCGTTTGTTTGGCCGTCGGCTTTTCAGCTGGCGCGACGGCGGGCGTTGCAACGACCGGGGTCGTCGGTTGCGCAAGTTCAGCCTTGGCGGGCTTTTTGGCTGCCGAGACGGGCTTCGCAGCAGGGGCTGCCTTCGGCGCCGGTGCCGCCTTCGTGGCAGGCGCCTTGGCTACGGGCTTCGTCGCTGCTTTGGCAACGGGCTTCGCGACAGGCTTGGGGGCCGGTTTAGCGACCGCCTTGGCTACCGGCTTCGCCGGAGATTTCGAGACGACCTTGGCAGCCGGCTTTTTCGGCGCGGACTTGGCGGGTGTCGGCTTGACCGCCGCCTTCTTCGGCGCAGCCTTCTTGGCAGACGCTTTCGCAGCCGCCGGGCGCGCGGGTTTCTTGCTGGCCGTAGCCTTCGATTTCTTGCTCATGTTTGGATGCCTGTCGGGCGCTGCCCGGGCCGGGGAATCGAACCCGCGAGAATACGTGGAAAGCCTAGATTTTTCCAGACATCAGCGCTTGTAAATCGCGTTTTTCCTCGGCCGACAAGCCGCTTTCCTGCTCCTTGGTGAGCAGCGCGTCGAGGCGGCGTCGGCGCGCCTCTTCACCCATGCGACCGATCGCGTTTTGCAGCTCCCGCCGAGCGCCCTCGGCCGCGGTGATGAGGGCTTCAGTGGCCGCTAGGCGGGCGAGACGGGCCTGTTCGGGCTGGTCCCGCCAGCGCTCGAGCAGTTGTGCGGTGCTCTTGCAAGGATCGAGACGCAAATCCTCGATCAAGCGACGCAGGATGTCGGCGCCGGGTTCTTCGACCGTGGCCAAGGTGGCGAGATCCTTCGGGCTGAGCTCCGCCGCGATTACCGGGTGATGCACCAGCATCAGCACCGCTTGGCGCATCAGTCCGCCGCGTCCTGCGCTGCGACCGGTCATATTGCCCGGCAGGTCCGCGCTAGAGCGGGCCGTCGGCTTGGCCGTTGAGCGAGCCGCTTCTCCTTGCCAAAGCGCCCGTAGTCGATCGGCCGGCAGGCGAATGGCTTCGGCCAGTCGTTCGATCAGCAGTTCTCGATAAACCCCCTCCGGCACACGCGCGATGAGCGGCCGTGCGAGTTCGGCAAAACGAGCCTTGCCGTCGGCGTTCCCGAGGTCCACTTGCGAGCCGAGCTCCTGCACGAGGTATTCGGATAGCGGCAAAGACTGCTCGAGTCGGCGCTCGAAGGCTTCACGACCTTCCTCACCGACGAGTGTGTCCGGGTCATGCCCCTCGGGCAAAAAGAGAAAACGAAGTTGCCGTCCTTCCCGTAACTCCGGTAGCGCGTTGTTCAGCGCCCGCCAAGCTGCGGCGCGACCCGCGCGGTCGCCATCGAATGCGAAGACCACCTCCGAGACGAGTCGGAAGGCTCGCTTCAGGTGCTCTGGTGTCGTCGCGGTGCCCAAAGTGGCAACGGCGTATTGCACGCCAGCCTGATGCAGACGGACCACATCCATGTAGCCCTCGACGATCATCAGTCGCTTGAGTGGCGCGCGACTTTGCCGAACTTCGTAGAGGCCATAGAGCTCACGGCCTTTGTGAAATAGGGAGGTTTCAGGTGAGTTCAGGTACTTCGGCTCACCTTGGTCGATGATGCGACCGCCGAAGGCGATGACGCGGCCGCGTGCATCGCGGATTGGAAACATGATGCGGTCACGAAAGCGGTCGTAGTAACGATCGCCAGCGCCTTCACGTTCGATGATGAGTCCGCACGCCAGCAGATCTGCGCGTGTTTTTGTATCTTTAGCGAAACGATTAAGCACATCGTTCCACGAATTGGCTGCATAACCGATCTGAAAGCGCTCCCGGGTCGCCGGCTCGAGGCCGCGTCGATCGAGGTATTCCGCGGCCCTCGCATCGTTCTGCAGGCCCATCGACCAGTGCTGGGCGACGCGACCCATCAGACTCGCGAGGTCGGCGCCTTCTTGCTGCTTGCCCTCGTCGGCCCGCGCTTCACGCGGTATTTCGAGGCCGGCTCTTGAGGCGAGCTCCTCGACTGCTTCGGGGAAACTCAACCGGTCATAGTTGATCAGAAAGCCGAGCGCGGTGCCGTGCGCCCCGCAGCCGAAGCAGTGATAGAACTGCTTGTCCGGGCTTACCCAAAACGAAGCGCTCTTTTCGTCGTGAAACGGGCAGCAGGCCTTGAACTCGCGGCCAGCCTTCTTGAGTGGAACGCGGGCGCTGATGAGCTCGACGATGTCGGTCCGTGCGACCAACTCGTCAATGAAGTTTTGGGGAATTCGCCCGCTCATGGGCGATTAGGATACGGCCTTGGGCGTCAGCCCGCGGCGCCGAGTTTGCTCTTGATGATTGCGCTGACCGCGCTCATGTCCGCTCGGCCGGCTGCGCGGGTTTTTACCAGCGCCATGACCTTGCCCATGTCCTTGACCGACGCTGCACCGGTTTCGGTGATAGCTGCCGCGACCAATGCTTCGACCTCGGCTTGCGAGAGTGGCTCTGGCATGTAGGTCTGCAACAGCGCGACTTCCGCTAATTCCTTCGCCGCCAGATCCGCTCGACCACCCGCCTCGAACTGCGCAATGGCTTCACGGCGCTGCTTGATCATCTTTTCGATGACCGCGAGCACCTGGGTGTCGTCGAGGGTGATTCGCTCGTCCACCTCACGCTGCTTGATGGCAGCCTGAAGCATGCGGATGTAACCGAGACGCTCCTTTTCGCCGGAGCGCATCGCATCCTTCATTTCCTGTGTGATGCGCTCCTTGAGCGACATCGTCAGCGGGCGCGGGCGATACGGGGGGAAGAGCGCTTGATGTGGCGCTTAACGGCCGCAGCCTTTTTGCGCTTACGCTCTTGGGTCGGCTTTTCGTAGAATTCCCGACGACGCAGCTCCGTCAGCACCCCCGCCTTTTCGCAGGCGCGCTTGAAACGGCGCAGTGCAGCGTCGAAATACTCGTTTTCTCGAACACGAACGCTCGGCATCTAAAACCTCAACCCCTTGATTAGAAAGGAATTCCCAGAACGTCCTGCAGAAGCAGGGGCGGGGATTCTAATGATCCTCGCTGCAAAAGGCAAAATTCTAGGCATATGCGTATCCTGGCCATCGAATCTTCCTGCGACGAATCCGCCGCTGCCGTGCTCGACAGCGACGAGGGTTTGCTGGCCCACGAGTTGTTCTCACAAGTCGAGTTACACCGAATTTACGGCGGCGTCGTGCCGGAGTTGGCTTCGCGCGATCACGTGCAGCGTCTGCTGCCACTCGTAAAAGCAGCGCTTGCCGAGGCGAAGACCGAGCCCGCGCAACTCGATGGTATCGCCTACACGGCAGGCCCCGGGTTGATCGGTGCTTTGTTGAGTGGGGCAGCGCTCGCCCGTTCGCTTGCCTACGCTTGGAAGCTGCCAACGGTCGGGGTGCATCACCTCGAGGGGCATCTGCTGGCGCCGCTACTTGAACCGAATCCGCCAGCCTTTCCGCATCTGGCGTTGCTCGTTTCCGGCGGGCACACGATGCTGATCGAAGCGCGCGGCGTCGGCGACTACACGCTGCTCGGACAGACTCGCGACGATGCGGCGGGCGAGGCGTTCGACAAGAGCGCGAAGTTGCTCGGGCTCCCGTATCCCGGCGGCCCCGAGCTCGCTCGATTGGCCGAGCAGGGGCGGGCAGGTCGCTTTGAATTCCCGCGACCCATGCTGGATCGACCTGGCCTCGAATTCAGTTTTTCGGGCCTCAAAACCGCGGTGCTGAACGCCGTGCGTGCGATCGGTGAGCCGACCGACGTCGACAAGGCTGACATTGCTCGTGCACTGCAGGAAGCGGTGGTGGATACGCTCGTCGGCAAATGCGTGCGGGCGTTGGAGCAAACCGGGCTCGATGCGTTGGTGGTTTCGGGCGGTGTCAGCGCCAATTTGCGCTTGCGAGAGCGCCTCGATAAGGCTGCGGCTCGCTGCGGCGCACGCGTGTACTATCCGCGCCTCGAGTTCTGCACCGACAACGCCGCCATGATTGCCGTGGCAGGCCTGGCGCGACTCGAGGCCGGCGAGCGAGATGGTTTGCGGATCGCTGCGCGAGCGCAGTGGCCTCTGGAGACTTTGCAGCCTCCGAAGAATTCTTTGAATACACAGGACACATCGACAACATCATGAGTGCGCGTCAACCCGACAAGATTTTCCTCCGTGGCCTCGAGGTCGAGTGCATCATCGGTTTCATCGACTGGGAACGGCGGATCAAACAGAAAGTCGAAATCGATCTCGAGATGCCGGTCGATTGTTCGCGCGCCGCACGTAACGACGACGTCGCCGACACACTGGATTACAAGCAGGTTGCCAAGCGCGTGATCGCTTTCGTCGAGGGCTCGCAGTTCATGCTGGTCGAAACGATGGCGCACAAGATGGCCGTCATGATCCTCGAAGAATTCGGTATCGAGTGGATCCGGATTTCGATCAACAAGCCCGGTGCGATCCGTGGCTCGCGCGACGTTGGCGTCGCGATCGAGCGGACGCGCGCCGATCTCGGTTGAGCACGATGACCGAGGTTTACGTTGCTGCGGGAAGCAACGTCGAGCCTGAGCGCTATCTTCTTCTGGCGGCCAAAGAAATCGCTCGGGTATTCCCCGGGGCTCGCTTTTCGGCCGCTTATCGCAACGCCGCCGTGGGTTTCGAGGGCGAGGATTTCATTAACTTCGTCGTCGGGTTTTCGACCGAGTTGTCGGTCGAGGCCGTCATCGCCGAGTTGCAGCGTATCGAAGGGCTTTGTGGTCGATTGCGCGATGCGCCGAAATGGGCGCCGCGAAGCATGGATCTCGATATTCTCGTCTTCGGTGATCGTGTTTGTGATCTGCCGGGGCTCGTCTTGCCGCGCCCTGATTTGTTGAAGCGTCCGTACATGCTCGGTCCGATGGCCGAGCTCGCTCCTGACTTCGTCCATCCCACGCGTCTGTCGACCATGGCGCAGTTATGGGCGGATTTCGATCGTGCCGCGCACCCGATGGTGCGGGTAGAGATAGGGCTCGATTCAGCGACTGCGTGAGAGACGTGAGATCGTCACCAGCCGACACTGCGTCCGCCATCGACGGCCATGATCTGACCGGTGATGAAGGGCGCATCTGCGGCAAAGAACAGAGCCGTGCGTGCAATATCCAAAGCCGAGCCAGATCTTTTCAGCGCGGTTCGATCGACGATCTTCTTCTGCAGAGCGGCATCGGCTACGCCATCTGCCGGCCACATCACGGGGCCCGGGGCGATCGCGTTGACTCGGACATGCGGACCCAGCTCGCGGGCCAAAGATTTCGTCAGCATGATCAGACCGGCTTTGGCGATCGAGTAGGTCGGATAGCGTCGCAACGGCCGCATGCCATGGATGTCGACGATGTTCAGAATCAGTCCGTTCGACAAGCGCAGTGCGGGCGCGGCAGCCTGCGAGAGAAACAGCGGCGCTTTGAGATTCGAGCCGACCAGATCGTCCCAGTGCTCGAGCGTGATCTCGCCGACTGGTGTCGGATAGAAGGTGGACGCGTTGTTGATCAGGATGTCGAGCCGACCAAAGCGCTTGCGGGTTTCTTCTACGAGTGTGCCGAGAGCGGCGGTGTCGAGAAGATCCGCAGACAGCCTGAGCGTGCTGTCGGGTCGCGATTGCTCGAGATCGGCGCACAATTTTTGAGCGGCATCGACCGATCGATGGTGATGAATGACCACGTTAGCGCCCGCTGCATGCAGTTCGCGGGCAATGGCAGCGCCCACTCGACGCGCTCCGCCGGTGATGAGGGCGACTTTGCCAGCGAGGGCGTGGCGTGGGGTGTCGATTGTCATGGTGAATCATTATGACCCATTTGCCGAAACCGCAACCTGAAGCGCTCGCCCATTCGATCCGCGTATCGGAGCGAATAGCCGAGCGATTGGTTTTGGCTCGCGGCTGGTTGTCGTTCGCCGAATTTATGCAGCTCGCGCTGTATGAGCCGGGTCTTGGTTATTACAGCGCCGGTGCTAGCAAGTTTGGCGATGCCGGCGATTTCGTGACGGCCCCGGAAATTTCACCGCTTTTCGCCGAGGTCGTCGCGGAGCAAATCGACTTGGCGCTGCGAGCGGTCGACAGTGATGATCTGCTCGAACTCGGTCCCGGAACGGGGGCTTTTGCAGCCGGTGCCATCGATGTGTTCAACCGGTGCGGTACGCCGATTGAGCGTTACCGCATGTTGGAAGTGTCGGCTGATCTGCGGGAGCGTCAGGCGGAGCGCCTTGCTCGCGTGCGCCACGCGCGTCCGTCGCGCGAATGGTGCGATCGCTTACCGGAGGCTTTCTCAGGCGTCATCTTCGGTAACGAAATTCTCGACGCTCTGCCGTGCGAGCGATTCGTGACGCACGACGACCAATATTGGCGCTTGGGTGTGGGGCTTGCAGCCGAATCCAGCTCGAGTGAACCGCGTTTCGAGTGGCGAGTACGTCCGGCCGATGGCTCGGCGCCGGGCGATGACGAATTCCGGCGAGAGGCGGCGCATCTGCAGCAGAGCTTGCGAGCACTCGGTATCGAGCTGCCGAACGATTACTGCGGCGAGTGGCAGGTGGGTCTCGATGGCTGGTTCGAGTCGATGTCAACCTCGTTGACATCAGGCGTCATGTTGCTCGCCGATTATGGGTTGCCACGATCACAGCTCTACCATCCCGATCGCGCGCGCGGCAGCTTGCGCTGTTACTACCGGCATCACGCGCACGACGACCCCTTTCTTTGGCCGGGCCTCAACGACATCACAGCGTGGGTCGATTTCACGCGCGTCGCCGAGGCAGCCGAGCGCGCCGGACTGCAAGTTCAGGGGTTTACCACGCAGATGGCGTTCCTTGCGGGCGGTGGTATCGAGCAAGCGATGGCGCGCGCCCTCGACGCGGAGAGCTTGGCTTCCTCGGGCGCTCGCGTAGCGGAGCAAAGCAAGCTCGCCGGTGGCTTGCGACGCTTGCTGATGCCCGGCGAAATGGGCGAGTCGGTGAAGTTCGTGATGTTGGGGCGCGGTGACGAGATCGACCTTCCCGCGTTTGCACTGCGCGACTTACGTCACACGCTGTAGCGTCACTCGGCGATTTGTTTGATGGCGGTCAGGCGTAGTGCGCGTAGCCGCTCGCCGATCTTTGGGCCGTCTAGCCCCGCTCTTTCGCGATCACCGAATACCACGGCGCGTGCCGCCGACCACGCGGATTCGATGCGCGCTCTTTGAGGATAGGGCTGATCCTGCAAACCGAGGCGTCCGCGCGCATCGCATTCGCACACTTCCAGAAAGTCGGCGAAGCGCTCGGGTCGACGAAATGCATCGCTTTGTTCTAGAAGCTCGAGAATCGTCGTGGCGCGAAGCTCGAGGCCGCGATGGACGTGCGTGTGAAAGCGACTCGCGAGGACTGCGAGCTCACGGTAGTCCAACGGTACGCGTAAGCGAGCACACAAATTTTCGATCGCGCTGACGCCGAGTTGTTCGTGACCATGATGACGCGGCCATTGGTCCTTGGGCGTCAGAGCCTTGCCAAGATCGTGCATCAACAGTGCAAATCGGATCGGCGTACTCGCACCACGCGCCGCAGCGACTTGCAGTGTCAGTAAGGTGTGCTCGCCCGTATCGATTTCCGGATGCCACTCGGGTCGTTGCGGAACTCCGAAGAGCGCATCGAGCTCGGGCATGATCACGCTCAATGCACCGCAATCTCGCAAAAGCTCGATGGCAGCGCGTGGTTGGGGTTCGCTCAAAGCGCGATCGAGTTCGCGCCAGATACGCTCAGGCACGAGCGCATCGACTTCGCCCGCGGCGACCATGGTGCGCATGACGTCGAGGGTTTCTGGGGCAACGGTGAAGCCAAGCGGTGCATATCGCGCGAGAAAGCGTGCCACGCGCAATATGCGAACCGGGTCTTCCGCGAAGGCCGGTGATACGTGTCGCAGCATCCGACGGTGTAAATCGTCTCGTCCGCCGTAAGGATCGACGAGCACGCCATCTTCGGATTGCGCCATCGCATTGATGGTCAGATCACGCCGCAAGAGGTCCTGTTCGAGGGTGACCTGCGGTGAGAACTCGGTGACGAAGCCGCGATAGCCCGGACCGGTTTTTCGCTCGAGACGAGCGAGCGCGTATTCCTCGTGTGTCTCGGGATGCAGGAATACGGGGAAATCACGGCCCACTGGCCGAAAGCCGCGTGCCGTCATCTCCTCGGGAGTGGCGCCCACGACCACCCAGTCTCGTTCGTGCACGGGACGATCGAGCAGGGAATCGCGAACTGCGCCGCCGACGAGATAGACCTTCACCCGCGCATCGTACCGTAGCGTCCGGCCTGTCGTCGGAAGGCAGCGTAGCGGTTTTGATCTTGCCCTGCGGCGCCGAGGTAGGTCGGAGCAATGGTCGATAGCGAAGTCGGCGTGATCCCGAGAGCCTGCAATCCTGATGTCGTCGGAGCGTTGTCGAGTTGCAGGGAGCGAAAGTTATCGGACGAGAAAGGCTTGCCCGGCACGAAATCGAGCATCGCCGCCTGCAGTCGACCGATGAAATCCGGCAACGCGATGACTTTGGCGGGCGTTCCCGAGAGCTTGCCGGCGAGTTCGACGAGCTCTTTGAGCGTCAGTGTCTCGGGTCCACCGAGATCGAAGCTGCGCCCGATGGTGGAGGGGTCGATCAAGGCCTGTTCGAAAGCGGCCGCGACATCACTCACCCACACCGGAGCGAAACGCGTATTGGCTCGCGCGAGAGGGATCCAACCCCGGGACAGCGGCAGCAATTGTGCAAAGCGGTTGAGCAGAGAGTCGTGGGCACCGAAGATCACCGACGGACGGAAGATCGTCCAAGCCAATGCGGCGGGCGCGGCGCGCACGTGCTGCTCGGCGAGTCCCTTCGATTGCAGATAGAAACTCGGCGCGTTGAGATCGGCGCCAAAGGAACTCATGTGCAGCAACCTCGGTACCTGCGAGGCGACGCAGGCGGCGACGACTTTGCGAGCAAGCTCGGCATGTGCCACCTGAAAACCGCGCCCACTAAAGCCGCTTTCATTGAGGATGCCGACGAGGTTGATGACGACATCGCTACCGGAGAATTCCCGTCGCAGTGCCGCTTCGTCGTGCACGTCGACGCGACGAGACTCGAGATTTGGCAGCACAGCTAGATGCGCAGGCGCCCGCGACCCACGCGTCAACAAGCGAATGCGATGACCACGGCGGCTTAAGCGTGCGATGAGTTCGCTACCGACGAAGCCGCTACCACCCAGGATCGTGATGAGCATCTTAGGGGGCGCCATCAACGCAGCACGAGAATCGTGATATCGCCAGCGCGGCGTACCTGCAGCACCAGCGTGCTGCCACCACGTGCGGCAGCGGCGCGCCAGGCGGCGCTTAAGGCGGCCGTGTTGACGACCCGCACGCCATTGGCGGCCACGATGACATCGCCCTGACGTAGTCCCGCATTCGCGGCGCGGCTGTCCGCTGCGACGTTGCGGACGAGTATGCCGCCGTTATCCGGTGCGTCCTCGAGTTGGGCGCCCTCGAGGCTGCGATGCTGTGTTCCCTCCGGCAGCGAGCCTGGCTCGCTACTGGACGCCATTGTCGCGGCGGCGGCTGGGTCGGCGATCTCGGCAGTCACGCTGCGGGCTTTACCTTCGCGTAGCAGGGCGATCTGCACCTTGTCGCCCACGCGCAGCAAGCCGATGGCGTTACGCAGTTCGGCGGCGGATTTCACTTTGCGGCCGTTGAGCGCTGTCACGACATCGCCCGCTTGCAGGCCTGCGCGTGCGGCGGCGGATTCTTTGGCCACCTGCGTGATCAACGCCCCGCCATTACTTGCGATGCCGAGTGCTTGAGCGATATCCGGTGTGACCGGCGCGATCGTGACGCCGAGTTGTCCGCGTTTGACCGAGCCGTATTTGATCAGCTGATCCATGACGCTGCGCGCCATATTCACCGGGATCGCAAAGCCGATGCCGATGTTGCCGCCCGAGCGGGAGAGAATCATGTTGTTGATACCGATGAGCTCGCCGCGCAGGTTGACGAGTGCGCCGCCGGAGTTGCCCGGGTTGATGGAGGCGTCGGTTTGGATGAGGCTTTCGAAACCGTCAGGGTTCATCCCTGAGCGCCCGAGTGCGCTGACGATGCCGTACGACACCGATTGTTGCAGGCCGAACGGATTACCGATCGCGGCGACGTAATCGCCGGGTTCCAGTGCGTCGGAATCCCCGAGTCCGATCTGGCTCAAGCCCTCGGCCTTGATCTGGATGACGGCGATGTCGGTTTGCGGGTCGCTGCCGATCAGCTTGGCCGGGAATTCACGCTGATCGGAGAGCGTGACCGTGATGTCGCGGGCATTTTCGACGACGTGGGCGTTGGTGATGATGTAGCCCTGCTTTGCGTCGACCACGACACCGGAGCCAGCTGACTGGAAAGGTCGCTCGCGCGCGCCCGCATCCGGCGGCACATTGAAAAACCGACGGAAGAAGGGGTCATCCAGCAAGGGGTTGCGCGGACCCTGCTCGCGTACCGTGCCCTGGATGCCGATGCTGACCACCGAGGGGGAGACCCGGCGAATCATCGGTGCCAGCGAGGGCATGGGGGCCACGGACCGTTCCCGGCTCTCCGCTCTGCTATCGGCCGGGGTCTCGCTCGGTTGCGCCGCCGAGGCAGCACCACCGCTCCAGGGGGCGAGCAAGGCGCCGAGCAGCAACAAAATTCGGGTCAGGGCGGGGCTAGACAGGCGCATGTGGATTCCTCCGTCGAAGGAGAAGGGGATATACGGATTGAGGGAGGGGTTTCAAGGGGATAAGTTGTGAAAGTTGTGTGGATCATGTGCGGACACAACATCTAGTGGGGCTCGCCCTCGGTGTCATTTGAGTTGGCAGGTAATTTTCCACACGTTCTTTTGCCGCGCGATTTCGCATAACACCATGAATTTAATGGTAAAAAACGTTGATTCCAAATTGGAATTCATGTCTTGACGCCCATCGACCCCCTGCCTAATCTCGCTCCCTCGACACAACATCTTGTGTGCACTCTCGGGTGCAGCCGGAGGGGCTCCGGTAGCAAGGCGTTTCGGGGTCGAAAGAGGGGAGAGCAAAAAAATCGTCTTCGATGGCGTTGTTTCCTCCGTCAGTGGTTCGGTACTTGTGAAAACAAGCCGGCACGGGCGGGTTTTGTTCTCTGCCGAACCGAATTTGCACTGACGTATCAAAGATTTTCAGGGAATCCGAACCCAAATGAATAGCGTGATCAAGTTGGCGACGAACGACATCGATTCGATTCCGTTCCAGGAGGCCTCCCTCGATATTTGGGATAAAAAATATCGCCTGGTCTCCAAGAATGGCGACCCGATCGACAAGTCGATGGATGACACCTATTGCCGTGTCGCTCGTGCGCTTGCCGACGTCGAATCTCCGGAGCAGCGCGAGCATTGGTACGAGCGTTTTCTTTGGGCGTTGCGCCGTGGCGCCATCCCGGCGGGCCGTATCACCTCGAATGCGGGCGCGCAGGAGCACAAGCCGGCGACCTCGACCATCAATTGCACGGTGTCGGGCACGATCCGCGACTCGATGGATGACATCCTCGACAAGGTTCACGAGGCGGGTCTCACGCTGAAGGCGGGCTGCGGCATCGGTTACGAGTTCTCGACGCTGCGTCCGCGCGGCGCCTACGTGTCGGGTGCTGGCGCCTACACGTCCGGTCCCCTGTCGTTCATGGATATCTACGACAAGATGTGTTTCACGGTGTCGTCTGCAGGCGGCCGTCGTGGTGCGCAGATGGGCACGTTCGACGTCGGACACCCCGATGCCATGGAGTTCATTCGCGCCAAGCGCGAGAACGGTCGCCTGCGTCAGTTCAACCTGTCGTTGTTGATCACGGACGAGTTCATGCATGCCGTGCGCAACGATCTCGAATGGCAGCTCGCCTTCCCGATCCTGCGCAAGGAATACGAAGCCGAGAAGCCGGATCTCAAGGACGAAACCAAGTTCGTCTGGCGCGACTGGCCGTACAACGAAAACTTCGTCGTCAACGAAACGGGTCTTGTCGCCTGCAAGATCTACAAGACGCTGCCTGCTCGTCGTATGTGGGATGTCATCATGACCTCCACCTACGATTTCGCCGAGCCTGGCTTCATCCTCATCGATCGCGTCAATGAGATGAACAACAACTGGTTCTGCGAAAACATTCGCGCGACCAACCCGTGCGGCGAGCAGCCGCTGCCGCCGTATGGTTCGTGCTTGTTGGGTTCTGTGAATCTGACCCGCTTCGTTCGTCGCCCGTTCACCGCCGAGGCGGAGTTCGACTGGGCCGAGTATCGCGAGGTGGTCAAAGTATTCACGCGCATGCTCGACAACGTGGTCGAGGTTAACGGCTTGCCGCTCGAAGGGCAGCGCAACGAGATCCTGCGCAAGCGTCGTCACGGCATGGGTTTCTTGGGCCTTGGCAGCACGATGACGCTGCTGGGCATGAAGTACGGCTCGGGCGAGTCGGTCAAGTTCACCGAAGATGTTTCGCGTGAAATGGCCTTGGCGGGTTGGGAAGCCGCGCTCGATTTGTCGCGCGAGAAAGGCCCGGCGCCGATCATGAACGAGGAGTTCACGGTCACCGGCGAGATGCTGCGCAAGCGGCCCGAGATGGCGCGCGATGGCTGGAAAGTCGGCAGCAAGATCCCGGGTCGCGTGCTGCACGCTCGCTACAGCCGCTACATGCAGCGTATTGCCGAAGTGTCGCCGGCGCTCGTCGAGCAGTTGGCGCTCGTCGGCGCGCGCTTCACGCACCACACTTCGATCGCGCCGACCGGCACGATTTCGCTCTCGCTCGCCAATAACGCGAGCAACGGTATCGAGCCGTCATTCGCGCATCACTACTTCCGTAACGTGATCCGCGAAGGCAAGAAGTCGAAAGAGAAGGTCGACGTATTCTCGTTCGAGTTGCTCGCTTACCGCGAACTCGTGAATCAAAAGGCGATGCCGAACTCCACGAGTGCTGCCGAGAAGCTGCCGGACTACTTCACTACGGCCGACGACATTACGCCGACCGCGCACGTCGACATCCAGGCGGCGGCGCAGAAGTGGGTCGATTCGTCGATTTCGAAGACGGCCAACGTGCCGACCGATTTCAAGTACGACGAGTTCAAGAACATCTACCTCTACGCTCACGAAAAAGGCCTCAAGGGCTGCACCACCTTCCGCTTCAACCCGGAGGCCTTCCAGGGCGTGCTCGTGAAAGAAGAAGACCTCAAGAACACCACCTATGTGTTCACGCTGGAGGATGGCAGTGAAGTGTCGCTGCGCGGCGATGAGGAGATCGAATACGACGGTGAACTGCACACCGCCGCCAATTTGTACGACGCCTTGAAAGAAGGCTACTACGGTAAGTTCTGAGGATTTTTTAGACCATGGCTGCTATCAAGATCGATCGAAAGATCGCCAAGTATCGAGTTCTGAAGCCGGGCACCGAGACGCCGGCTCCTGTTGCGGCTGCGCCGTCTCCCGCCGAGTTGCCGACCACGCACGGCGGCAAAGTGGTGCGCTTGACCGAAGAGGTGCAACGCCCCGAGGTGTTGATCGGTTCGACGTACAAAATCAAAACGCCGGTGTCGGATCACGCGATGTACGTCACCATCAACGACATCATCCTCAACGAGGGGACCGAGCACGAGCAGCGTCGTCCTTTCGAAGTGTTCATCAATTCGAAGAACCTCGATCACTACCAATGGATCGTGGCGTTGACCCGCATCATCTCTGCGGTTTTCCGCAAGGGTGGTGACGTGACGTTCCTCGTCGAGGAATTGAAAGCGGTCTTCGATCCGCGCGGTGGCTACTGGCAGCCGGGTGGCAAGTTCATGCCCTCGATCATCGCCGAGCTGGGTCACGTCATCGAAAAGCACTTGCAGACGATCGGTTTGCTGCGTCCGCTCGAGCTCGACGAGCACCAGAAAAAACTGGTGGATGAAAAGCGAGCCGAATTCGAAGCGCGTGCCAAGCAGACTGATGCGTTTGCGAACTCGCATTTCCCCGAGGGGGCGCAGTTGTGTTCGAAGTGCAGCACGGCTGCCGTCGTGATGATGGACGGCTGCATGACCTGCCTGAACTGCGGCGACTCCAAGTGCGGGTGACCCATTGCGGCTGACGACGCTTCTACTCGTCGCTGCAATCGCTACGGCCGCGATCGCCGGCCGTACCCAACCGATTCCTGCAGGGGTGGTTCCCGTCATGGGGCCACCCTCGCGAGATATTCCGCGCCCCGCCGAATTGCAGCGTGACGTCGATTTCTGGATTCGCGTCTACAGCGAGATCACGACCCAACAGGGCTTCCTCCACGACGAGGCCGACCTATCCATCGTCTACGGCACCTTGAATCTGCCGTCAGCCCCAGCCGGATCACCCTCACGTCGTAATGCCGTCACGTTCGAGCGCGAGCGTTGGCGCAGCGCGTTGCGAACGGCTGCCGAGGCACTGGAGAGCGGTACACCAACGCATTCAGCTGATGCGCAGCGTGTGCTCGAGTTGTGGGGTGATAAAGCCACGTCGGGTCGTCTGCGTGCAGCGACCGAGACGGTGCGCTTCCAGTTAGGTCAAGCCGATCGGTTTCGCGAGGGCTTGGTCCGCTCGGGAACGTGGGAAACTCACATCGCGCGCACCTTTGAGCGTCTTGGTTTGCCGCCGGAGTTGGCGGCGCTGCCCCACGTCGAATCGTCGTTTACACCCACGGCCTATTCGAAGGTCGGTGCGGCGGGGCTCTGGCAATTCATGCCCGGCACGGCGCGGCTGTATATGCGCGTCGATGATGTGCTCGACGAGCGCATGGATCCTTTCCGTGCGACGGAAGCGGCCGCCAAACTGCTGCTCTACAACTATCGGGTGCTCGGCAGTTGGCCGCTCGCCATCACGGCCTACAACCATGGCGCTGCCGGCATGCGTCGTGCACGAGATACGCTCGGCACCGACGACTTCGGCGTGATTGCGCGTCGCTACCAGAGCAAAACCTTCGGGTTTGCGTCGCGTAATTTCTATCCTTCGTTCCTAGCGGCGCTGACTATCGATCAGAATCCCGAGCGCTATTTCGGCAAGCTCGAGCGCGCCCCGGAGCTCGCCTATCAGGAAATCGAAATGCCAGCTTACGCGTCGATCGCGGCGATCGAGAGCGGGCTCGGACTTGATCGGCGAATTCTCAAAGACTTGAATCCGGCGCTGCGCCCTGCGGTGTGGGCCGGTTCGCGACGGGTACCGCGCGGCTATCAACTGCGCTTGCCTGCCGACTTGCGTTTGACGGCGGCGGAATTCGCAGAGCGACTCGGCGGTTCTGCTTTGCATGCGAACCAGGTTCGACCGAATACACATCGGGTTGGCAGAGGCGAGACGCTCTCCGGCTTGGCTAAGCGCTACGGTGTGCGTTTGCGCAGCCTAGCGGAGTTGAATGGGCTGCGCGTGAATTCGCATCTGCGACAAGGACAGAGATTGCTCATCCCCGATGGCGCTTCGAATCCGTCTTCCAGGTCTGCTGCAGACTGATACGATTCGCGGCATGAGTTCATGCGCTTTGAGATCGAATCGACGCGCGCGGTGGTGGATGATGCTGTTGGCATGGCCCACCGTGGTGGGGTGCCTCGCCGCTGCGCCCATCGTGGCTCGCGCCGATACGGCCGTCAGTTCTCTGCCCGGCAATCGCTTCGCTGCCAATCCGCTGCCGGTGGCCAATCAGGTGGTCGTCCACAAAGGTCAGCGCCGGTTGGAGTTGTGGCGAGGTCGCGAGTTGCTGCGCTCGTATCGCATCTCCCTCGGGCTCAACCCCGATGGGCACAAGCAACAGGAAGGCGATTTTCGCACTCCTGAAGGGCGCTATCGGTTGAACGCCCGCAATCCACGCAGCGACTTTTTTCTCTCGCTCGCTGTGTCTTATCCCGACAAAGCGGATGTCGCGCGCGCTCGTGAGGCGGGGGTCGCCCCAGGCGGCGCGATCATGATTCACGGGCTGCCCAATCAGCCGAAGTGGTCGCCGGAATACTACGCCAAGAACGATTGGACGGACGGCTGCATCGCCTTGAGTAACGCCGACATGATGGAAGTGTGGATGTTGGTTCCGACCGGCACCCCCATCGACATTCGGCCCTAGGATTTTCGCCTCAGGTTTTTGGAAGAATCGCCATGGAAACCAGTATCGTCATGCCCGAGTTCGTGGATGCTCGGGTCGCACCGCGAGGCGCACTCGAGAGCCTCTCGCAGGAAGAGATCGAAAAGTTGCTCTCCTCCGGGCAGGGCGGCCTCTATCCGTTGTTTCGTCAGTGTGCGCTCGCGGTACTGAATGCCGGTAGCCACACCGACGATGCTCGCGAGATCTTCGACAAGTTTCGGGATTTCGACATTCAAATCGTCCGACATGCTTGGGGCGTGAAGCTCGAGATCAAAAACGCGCCGGCGATGGCCTTCGTCGATGGGCAGATGATTCGCGGCACCAAAGAATTATTGTTTGCCGTGCTGCGCGACGTGGTGTACACGGCCAACGAAATCGTCGAGAGCGGTCGATTTGACCTCACGCGGCCGCAGTCGATCACCAATGCTGTCTTCCACATCCTGCGAAACGCACGCTTGCTCGATCACAAGTCGCGTCCCAACCTCGTGGTTTGCTGGGGCGGTCATTCGATCAGTCGCGAAGAGTACGAGTACACCAAAAAGGTCGGTTATGAACTCGGCTTGCGCGCGCTCGACGTCTGCACGGGCTGCGGCCCAGGTGCGATGAAGGGGCCGATGAAGGGGGCGACCATCGGGCATGCGAAGCAGCGTATCGCGCCGGGTCGCTACGTGGGTTTGACCGAGCCCGGGATCATCGCCGCAGAGCCGCCGAATCCGATCGTCAATCACCTCGTGATCATGCCCGACATCGAGAAGCGTCTCGAAGCCTTCGTGCGCCTCGGGCATGGTCTGGTGGTTTTCCCGGGTGGTGTCGGTACGGCCGAAGAAATTTTCTACCTGCTCGGCATCCTGCTCGATCCGGCCAATGCCGATCAGCCCTTTCCGGTGGTATTGACTGGGCCGCGCAGCAGCGCAGCTTACTTTGAGCAGATTCGGCGCTTTCTCGTGAACACGGTGGGCGAGATCGCGATGTCGCGCTTGCAGATCGTGATCGACGATCCGGCGGAGGTCGCGCGCATCATGGAGCGTGGTATCGACGATGTGCGCGAGTACCGCCGACGTCACTCCGATTCCTTCAACTTTAATTGGTTGTTACGAGTCGATCCGGAGTTTCAGCTGCCCTTCGAGGTTACTCATGCCTCGATGCGTACGCTGCGTTTACATCGCGATCAGCCGGCGCACGAGTTGGCTGCCGATCTGCGCCGGGCGTTCTCGGGTATTGTCACGGGCAACGTCAAGGAGCCGGGTATTCGAGCCATCGAGCGGCACGGACCGTTCGAGCTGGTCGGTGATCGTAGTGTGATGGATATGCTCGATGATCTTCTTTCGGGCTTCGTGGCTCAGCAGCGCATGAAGTTGCCGGGGTCCGCCTACGTTCCCTGCTATCGACTCGTCAAGGACTGAACGTCCACCCTTGAAAAGACGTCGTCCGGCCCCAAAAAGGCCGAGTTCCGTTTTCTGGAGAGAACCATGACCGAGAACGTCCAAACCCACGGCTTCCAAGCCGAGGTACGTGAGCTGCTGCGGCTCATGATCCATTCGCTTTACAGTCACCGCGAGATTTTCCTGCGCGAGCTGATTTCGAACGCTTCTGACGCCAATGACAAGTTGCGCTTCTCGGCGCTGGCTCAGCCCGAGCTGCTCGCGGGCGAGCCTGACCTGAAGATCTGGGTCGATTACGACGCCGACAAGAAGACGCTCACGATTCGCGACAACGGGATCGGCATGACCCGCGAAGAGGCGATCGCCCACTTGGGCACGATCGCTAAATCCGGCACCGCCGACTTTTTCAAGAAGCTCACAGGCGATCAGCAGAAGGATTCGCAGCTGATCGGCCAATTTGGCGTGGGGTTCTATTCCGCCTTCATCGTGGCCGACGAGGTGGAAGTGCACACGCGAAAAGCGGGAGAGCCTGTTTCGAGCGGCGTGCGTTGGGCGTCGAAAGCCGATGGTGAGTTCACGGTCGAGACCGTCGAACGTGCCGATCGCGGCACGAGCATCGTGCTGCACTTGAAGGACGAAGCCAAGGAATTCGCGGATGGCTGGCGCCTACGCTCGCTGGTTCGCCGCTATTCGGATCACATCGCCTTTCCGGTGCTGATGCGCAAAGAAGGCGAGGCGACGCTCGATTGGGAGCCTGTCAATCAGGCACAAGCGCTGTGGACGCGCCCGCGTAGCGACATCAAAGACGAGGAGTATCGCGAGTTCTATCAGCACATCGCGCATGACTTCGCCGAGCCGCTCGCCTGGAGTCACAACAAAGTCGAAGGCAAGCGCGAATACACCTCGCTGTTGTACGTGCCTGCGCGTGCTCCGTTCGACCTATATCAGCGCGATGCGACGCGCGGCTTGAAGCTCTATGTTCGGCGCGTCTTCATCATGGATGACGCCGAGCAGTTTTTGCCGATGTACCTGCGATTCATTCGTGGCGTGCTCGATTCGAACGATCTGCCGCTCAACGTTTCGCGCGAGTTGCTGCAACAGGATAGCGAAGTCGAGGCGATGCGCTCTGCATTGACTAAGCGTGCGCTCGACTTGCTGGCGCGCCTTGCCAAGGAAGAGCCCGAAAAATACGCGGGCTTCTGGAAGGAGTTCGGTCCGGTACTCAAAGAGGGCCTCGGCGAGGATCCGAGTAATCGCGACAAGATCCTGCCTCTGCTGCGCCTCGCGAGTACCCACGAAGAATCAGATGAGCCCAAGGTGACCCTCGCCGACTACGTCGGTCGCATGAAGGAAGGGCAGGAGCGCATCTATTACATCATCGCCGACAGCATCACGGCGGCCCGCGGAAGTCCGTATCTCGAGCAGTTGCGATCCAAGGGCATCGAGGTGCTGCTGCTGGCTGATCGCGTCGACGAGTGGATGATGGGGCATGTGCGTGAATTTGAGGGCAAGCGTTTCAAGGACGTTTCGCGTGGCGATCTGGAGCTCGGTAGTCTCGAAGGCGAAGCCGATAAGGCTGCAGCCGCTGAGGTTGCCAAAGAGAACGAGAAGTTACTGAAGCGCATTCGAGAAGCGCTCGGTGACCGCGTGTCCGAGGTCAAAGTGTCGACGCGCTTGACCGATACGCCGGCGTGTCTCGTGCTTGCCGAGCACGATCTCGGAGCCCAAATGCGCAAGATTCTCGCGGCGACCGGCCAGTCGGCACCGGAATCCAAACCTGCGCTGGAGGTCAATGTCGGGCATCCGTTGCTGAAGCGGCTCGATTCGACCATGGCCGAGGATGATTTCGCGGAGTTGGCACTGCTGATTCACGATCAGGCCAAGCTGGCCGAATCGGGCTCGGTTGCCAACCCGGGTGAATTCGTCCGTCGGCTGAATCGCCTGCTCGGTCAGCTGATGGCTTAGTCGTTC
>JACCDL010511357.1_pt1 | contig 29722 bp, 29 predicted proteins | sample 7441931 | NCBI WGS metagenome assembly JACCDL01 (sample SAMN15323437, study PRJNA562643) | freshwater metagenome | isolation source: river surface water | place: USA:Blue River Watershed | collected 2017-08-16 | reverse complement strand
GGCGTATCGGCAATTGTTTCAAGGCCTGCGCCAGTGCATCAGGGTTGGCCAGCGTTTGGGGCGTACACAGCTCGTACATCAGCCCGGTTTTCACGCCATCGAGGCCCAAACGACTTTTTAAATGGCTCGACAAACTGCGACTGCCGCGCGGCCAGCGCACCGCAGATTGCACCTGCTGTAGATACTTGTCGGGCATCAGGTCGAGCAAAAAATGGGCATCGCCCTGCGCCAAATCGTCTCTCAGAAGGGACGATGCGGCATAGATCAGGCTGCCCTCGACCCCCGTTTCAGTGACCACAAACTCGCCTTGCCGCTCAAAAAGAGGGGCGTCCCCTCGCCCGCCTGCTGGGCGGGGAGTTGCCTGCACCTTCAAGACGACCGACTTGAGCGGGTGACCTGCGTAGCGCGCGCGAAAGTGATCGGTCCAGCCAGCGCCCTCTCGGCCCCAGACATCAAAACCGCAATTGGCTGGTTTGAGGGGGGTCAGCTGTACCCCCTGCTCGGCCAAAAGTGGAACCCAAGCGCCGTCTGATCCCAGCTGCGGCCAACTGGCCCCACCCAGCGCCAGCAAAGTGGCTCGGGCGTTTACCCGCGTGAAACCCGTAGAGCCCGTGGGCTGAAAAGCCAGGTCTTGGCCCGCCCAACCGATCCAGCGGTGACGCATGTGAAATTGAACGGGAACCCCCGAGGCCGGATGCCGCAAGCGCTGCAACCAAGCCCTGAGCAAAGGGGCGGCTTTCATTTCTTGTGGGAATACGCGGCCTGATGTGCCCACAAAGGTTTCGACCCCCAGTCCCTGGGCCCATTCGCGCACCTTTTGGGCGTCCATGTGATCGAGCCATGCGCCAACTGCAGCCTGCTTTTGGCCATACCGTGCGCGAAATTGATGCGCAGGCTCGGCGTGCGTGAGGTTCAAACCGCCCTTGCCTGCCAACAAAAATTTGCGTCCGACTGATGGCATGGCATCGAACAGATGGACCGAATGGCCTGCGCCTGACAGCACCTCAGCGGCCATCAAACCCGCGGGGCCACCGCCCACAATGGCCACCTCCACCGTCAGAACTGGCGAGTCACTGGCAACCGAATCAGCCGAAGAAAATGTCATGAATTTGTGAGCCGGCCACGCAAGCGCGACAGGCGAAGTCCTTGGATTCTGTCAAAATAGCCGTGACTTTAGCCGCATCTTCAATGTTCACAAGGAATAGGCCATGGCCAGCGATTTGATCAAACACATTACCGACGCCACTTTTGAAGCCGACGTCCTCCAGTCGAGCCAACCTGTGGTGGTTGACTTCTGGGCCGAATGGTGCGGCCCTTGCAAGATGATTGCCCCGATCTTGGACGAAGTGGCTACTGCCTACCAAGGCAAGTTGCAAATCGCCAAAATGAACGTGGACGACAACCGCGATGTGCCCGCCAAATTTGGTATCCGCGGCATTCCTACCCTGATGGTGTTCAAAGACGGTCAGTTGGCCGCCACCAAAGTCGGTGCCATGAGCAAGTCGCAACTCACCGCCTTCATTGACCAGCAATTGGCTTGATGACCTGAAGGGCTCGGGGTTTACTCGGGCCTTTTCAAACTCAAAACCGGGAAATAAAGGCCCGGTTTTTTCTTTTCTGCCCTCTCACAAAACCTGTCATAATTTCTACCAAGGCACCCCGAACAGGGAGCAACGCCTTGATTGACGGATGTACCAGCCCCAACCCCGGGCGCCCTCCGACTCTGAACATTTCCACTCGGTTATCTGAAAACGGTCAACAACATGACCGCTTCGACACAGGCCAATTCCCATGCATTTGAATGAACTCAAGGCACTTCATGTGTCCGAACTCCTGAAGCAAGCTGACACCCTCGAAATCGAGAACACGGGTCGCATGCGCAAACAGGAGTTGATGTTTGCCATCATCAAAAAACGCGCCAAAGCCGGCGAACAGGTTTTTGCCGATGGCGTGCTTGAAATCTTGCCTGACGGTTTTGGCTTTTTGCGCAGCCCCGACTCCAGTTACACCGCCAGCACCGACGACATCTACATCAGCCCCAGCCAAGTGCGCCGCTTCAACCTGCACACGGGCGACATGATCGAAGGCGAAGTGCGTATCCCCAAAGACGGCGAGCGTTATTTTGCATTGACCAAGCTCGACCAAGTCAATGGCGACTTGCCCGAGAACAACAAACACAAAGTGATGTTTGAAAACTTGACGCCCTTGTTCCCCAAAGAACAAATGCGTCTGGAGCGCGACATCAAGGGCGATGAAAACATCACCAGCCGCGTGATCGACATCATTGCGCCCCTCGGTCGCGGCCAACGCGCACTGATCGTCGCCCAGCCCAAGTCGGGCAAGACCGTGATGATGCAGCAGATTGCCCATGCCATCACGGCCAACTACCCCGATGTGCACCTGATGGTGTTGTTGGTCGATGAGCGCCCTGAAGAAGTGACCGAAATGCAGCGCAGTGTGCGCGGCGAAGTGATCTCTTCTACCTTTGACGAACCCGCTTCACGCCATGTGCATGTGGCCGAGATGGTGATTGAGCGCGCCAAGCGTTTGGTCGAACTGAAAAAAGACGTGGTGATCTTGCTGGACTCGATCACCCGACTGGCTCGGGCCTACAACAACGTGGTGCCTTCGTCAGGCAAAGTGTTGTCTGGTGGTGTCGATGCCAACGCCTTGCAACGCCCCAAGCGTTTCTTCGGGGCGGCCCGCAACGTGGAAGAAGGCGGCAGTCTGACCATCATTGCCACCGCATTGGTCGACACCGGCAGCCGCATGGACGAGGTGATCTTTGAAGAATTCAAGGGCACCGGCAACTGCGAAATCCACCTCGAGCGCCGCTTGTACGAAAAACGCGTGTTCCCGGCCATCAACCTGAACCGCAGTGGCACGCGCCGCGAAGAGATGCTTTTACAGCCCGAAGTGCTGCAAAAAACCCGCATCTTGCGTCAATTTATGTACAACATGGACGAAATTGAAGCCATGGAAATGGTCTTGAAGAGCATGAAAGCGACCAAGAACAACTCCGAATTCTTCGAGATGATGCGTCGCGGCGGCTGATACCCTATAATCAACAGGTTTTGCGGAAAGTGCACTCAGATAGGCTGCAGTGTGGCTACCGTAGCGAAAATAAAAGGATTTCCCCATGAAAGAAGGCATTCACCCCAACTACCGTGAAATTTGCTTCCAAGACATGTCCAATGGTTTCAAGTTCGTGACACGTTCGTGCGCCAACACCAAAGAGACCATCACCATGGAAGACGGTCGCGAGTTGCCTCTGTACAAACTGGATACCACCAGCGAATCTCACCCCTTCTACACCGGCACACAAAAGTCGGTCGACAACATGGGCGGTCGCGTGGAAAAATTCCGCAACCGTTTTGGCAAGACCACCGTCACCAAGTAAATTTATTTGGTGTCCAGACAAGGGCAGCCCGGGTCACCGGCCTGCCCTTTTTCAATGGTGAAAACGCCCACACGGGGCGTTTCATGTTGCGGCGGGGCACTGTCCCCAATAGCCACCCCTTGCATTTTCTGACCTGATATCTTCTTCGCCGTGAATCAACCCAGCCCCGCCATCGTGGCGCAAAGCGCCGTGCGCAGACTGCCTCGTCTGGCATTGCTGTTGTTGTGCGCGGCTTATGTGTTGCCAGGCTTTTTGGGGCGTACCCCCTGGAAATCGCAAGACATTGAAGCCTTTGGCTACATGCTGCAATTGGCTCAAGCTTCCAGTGACACGGCCAGCCATTGGCTGCAACCCACCTTGCTGGGCAACCCAGACGCCCAATTGGCCCTGTTGCCTTTTTGGCTTGGCGCTTTGTTTGTTCAATGGGCCCCCGCGGGTTTTGAAGCGCTGTTTGCCCGCCTGCCATTTGTGGCGATGTTGGCGGGCACATTGGCGGCCACTTGGTACGCTGTTTATGCCTTGACCCGTCATCCCTCTGCACAACCAGTGGCGTTTGCTTTTGGTGGCGAGGCCAAACCTGCAGACTACGCCCGTGCCATGGCCGATGGGGGCTTGCTGGCCCTGTTGGCATGCTTGGGTTTGGCCCAGTTGTCGCACGAGACGACGCCTGCGCTCACGCAACTTTTCTTTACCGCCTTGCTGTTTTTTGGTTTGGCCAACTCGGGGCGGCACCGCCTGCAAAGTGGAGTGGCCGTTGCCGCCAGCCTGCTGGGTCTGACGCTGTCTGGCGCCCCGGCCCTGGCGCTGTGGCTGGGTCTGGGGGGCGCTGTGCTGTGCGCCACTGCCCACGCCGACCCCACGCAACGCCGTTTGAGCATGTTGGACTTGGGCCTTTTGGGCTTGGTGTGCCTGCTGTGCATCACGCTCGCAGGGGCCTTGGATTTGTGGCGCTGGCGTGTCGTGCCTCACCGCATTGCCGATGTGCACATTTTGGCCAAACTGATCGCTTGGTTCACTTGGCCCGCGTGGCCCTTGGCCTTGTGGTCCTTGTGGCGCTGGCGTGGCCAGTTGTCCCAAGGCTGGCGCTTTTTGCATTTGTCATTGCCACTGTGGTTTGTCTTGGTCACCGTGGGGGCGACCTGGTTCACAGGCTTGTCAGACCGAGCCCTCTTGACCGCCTTGCCCGCCATTGCAACGCTGGCGGCTTTGGCATTGCCCACCCTCAAACGCAGTTTGGGTGCGCTGATCGACTGGTTCACTTTGCTGTTTTTCAGTGTTTGCGCACTGGTCATCTGGGTCGTCTGGGTGGCGATGCAAACGGGCACTCCCGCCAGAACGGCCGCCAACGTGACGCGCTTGGCACCTGAGTTTGTGCCTGAGCTTTCTTTCGGGGCGACGGCTGTGGCCTTGTTGGCGACGCTGGCGTGGGCGGCGCTGGTCCGTTGGCGCACAGGCCACCACCGCGCTGCCATTTGGAAAAGCCTGGTGCTGCCCGCTGGGGGTGCTGTGTTGTGTTGGTTGCTGCTGACCACTTTGTGGTTGCCCTTGCTGGACTACGCCCGCAGTTATGCCCCCTTGGTGCAAAAGATCATGCGCTTCACAGGCCCCACGCCTTGCCTGCAATATGCCGGGATCAACAAAGCCCAAGCGACGGCCTTGATGTACCACGCCCATGTGAAGTTGATGCCGGTGCAGGCGCCCAACGCCACTTGCAACTGGCTGCTGGTCGACAAAATCAATCAAGCCACGTGGTCTGAAAAAGTTGAAGCGCTGGGCTGGGTGGAAGTGACGGCCATCAAACGCCCCACAGACAAATCAGAAACTCTGGTGATCTACCGACCCGCAACAGGTCTGCTCACGGCCACAGCCCCGCAGCAGAACTGAGCCATGTCCGAGTTGCGCATCATCGCCGGCCATGCCGGCACCGTGCTGGTGGGGCAACTGGCCGTGATGTCCTTCAGCATTGCCGACACCTTGATCGCCGGACGCTACAGCCCCCAAGCCTTGGCCGTGTTGTCACTGGCCTCGTCGATTTACATCAGCATTTATGTCGCATTAAACGGCTTGATGCAGGCCTTGCTTCCCGCTTGGGCTGAACTGCACGGCGCTGGCCGACATGCCGAGTTGGGCCGCTCGGTCAGGCAAGCGCTTTACATCGCTGCGGTGGCCTCCGTGTTGGGCATCAGCGGTTTGTGGTTTCCAGACATTTGGCTGTCATGGACAGAAGTGCCCGAAGCGCTGTGGCCCGATGTGCGCGCTTACCTGCGCATCTTGGCCTTGGCCTTGGTGCCCTCGCTGATCTTTCGCATGTACAGCACGCTGAACCAAAGCCTGGGCCTGCCCCGCTTGGTGACTTGGTTGCAGGCCGGGGCGTTGTTGGTGAAGGTGCCTTTGTCGTATGCCCTGACTTTTGGGGTGGCCGATGTGGCGGGCATGGGGGTGGTGGGCTGCGCGTGGGCCACGCTGGTGGTGAACCTGCTCATGCTGCTGGCCGGCTTGTGGCTGCTGCGCACAGAAGACATTTATCGGCCCTATGTTTTATGGCGTCGTCTTGAAAAACCCGACTGGCCCGTGATTCGCCGCTTTCTGGCACTGGGTGTGCCTGCAGGTTTGTCCATCATGGTCGAAGTGACGTCCTTCACCTTGATGGCTTTGTTCATTGCGCGCTTGGGGGCAGTGGCCTTGGCCAGCCACCAAATTGCCGCCAGTTTGGCGGCGCTGTTGTACATGGTGCCGCTGGCCTTGGGCATTGCCAGCAGCGCGCGCACGGGGTATTGGATTGGGGCGGGTCAAGCGCACAAAGCCCGCCGTGCTGCGGGTCTGGGCATTGCCTTGGCGATGGGCGCCGCCTGCCTGGGGGCTTCGCTGCTTTTCTGGGGCCGCGAAGGGGTGGCGAAAGCCTTCAGCAACGATGCGCAAGTGGTGCAAGCGGCCACGCTGTGGTTGACATGGGTGGCGCTGTACCACATGGCGGACGCCGTGCAAGCGGTTTGCGCATTTGTACTGCGCTGCTATCGCATCACATTACGCCCCTTGCTGATCTACACCGCTTTGCTTTGGGGCGTGGGTTTGTACGGCGGATATCGCTGGGCCTACCAAGGCTTGGATGCCTTGTCATGGCCCATGCGAGCAAGCGTCGACACATTTTGGATCACCAGCACAGTGGCGCTGGCCCTGGTGTCGGTGCTGTTTGCCGCGATGGTGTGGCGCGCCTCGCGGCCGGCTTCATTGCGTTAAGGTAGCGGCTTTTCTCACTCTTAACCACAGGCCAACATGATTCTCGAACTCGCCGATATCCGCATCCACCCCGGTCAACAAGCCGCCTTTGAAAAAGCCATTGAACTCGGTTTGAACACTGTGGCCAATCGGGCCAAGGGATTTCAAGGCGCCAAAGTCAATCGGGGCATTGAGAACCCCGAGCGCTATGTGTTGCAAATCTTCTGGGACACCCTCGAAGACCACACCGTGGGCTTTCGTCAATCGCCCTTGTTCACAGAATGGCGCGCCATTGTGGGGCCGTTCTTTGCATCGCCCCCGCATGTGGAGCATTTTGAATTGGCGAGCAAGTCGGCCTGATTGCCAGCGCAAAGGGCTGGCCATTGGCCCTCAAGATTGCTCGTGACCTGCCACCAACTGGGTCACCAAGCGCATGAAATGCGCTTGGTCCTGGGGCGAAAGCGGCGCCAATATTTCGGCCTGCACCGCCGAGACTGCGGCAATCATGCCCTGCAGCGCCTGCAATCCTTCGGGGGTCAGCACCAGCAGCTTGCGACGCCGGTCGGCCTCATCGGCGCGCCGCTCCACCCAGCCTTTGCTTTCCAGTCGTCCAATCACCGAGCCTGACGTGGCCGGATCAAACGCCACATGCTTGGCCAAGGTGATTTGGTCCACACCGGGTTTGTTTTGCAAGGCATTCAAGATGGCAAACTGAACAGGGGTGACTTCAGCCGCCGCCAAATGGTCATTGAATATCGCCACTGAAATTTGGTGGGCGCGTCGGATCAAATGTCCCGGCGCTGCGTTCACTTCAAAGCGGTGGCTCATGGTTGGGGCACTCCATCGATGGCAGGGTTAACACCAGTCACGGGGGTGTGACAGGCTCCTATAGTAAGCGCACTTAGTAAAGGGTTGCTGGGCAAGGCGATCCGGTTTTTTTGAAAGCGATTCATGTCTTTTTTATTTCCTCCAGCGCCCCCTGTTTCAGTGCCGGTGCTCGGCCAAGCCGATCGATTTCCGGTGCACCGCATTTACTGCGTGGGACGCAATTACGAAGAACACGCCAAAGAAATGGGCTTCACCGGGCGTGAACCCCCTTTCTTTTTCTTGAAGCCCACCGACAGCTTGGTGGTGGTGGATGCGGGCGAAACGGGGCACATGCCCTACCCCAGCCTGACGCACAACCTGCACCACGAGATTGAGTTGGTGGTGGCCATTGGCCGTGGCGGGCGCAACATCGCGGCGGCCGATGCCGCCCAGCACATTTTTGGCTATGCCGTTGGCTTGGACATGACCCGGCGCGATTTACAAAACGAGATGAAAAAACAAGGCCGTCCCTGGTGCATTGGCAAAGCCTTTGACCATTCCGCGCCAATCGGGCCCATCACGCCCCTCTCACAAGCTGGCAATGTGAACCAAGCTGAAATCAGCCTGCAAGTGAACGGTGCCGATCGCCAACGCAGCAACGTGGCCAAACTGATCTGGAATGTGGCCGAAACCATCGAGCACTTGTCGGCCGCCTGGGAACTTCAGCCCGGCGACCTGATTTACACGGGGACGCCCGAGGGAGTGGCCGCCGTGGTGGCGGGCGATGTCTTGGTGGGCCAAGTGGACGGGTTGGCCCCGCTGAAAATTCAGATCACAAAATGAATAAAAGTGCAAAAATCGATAAAAACTTCGCGTTTACCCTGACTTGAATCGATTTAACTTGCAACATAATTCATGTTACTCCCTCAAAACCGACCCAGTGGTTGGTTTACTATGCTTCTTTTACCGACAACAGGAGACATTCAAATGACCCCATTTTTCAAGAAATCGGCTTTGGCGCTGGGCCTGATGGCTGCGGGTTTGGGGGTGCAAGCCCAAACCATCACCCTGAAAGTGCACCACTTTTTGAATGCCCAAACCATTCAGCACACCACCATGTTGGGCGAGTGGTGCAAAAACATTGCACGCGACTCCAAAGACCGCTTGAAGTGCGAAATTTTCCCGTCCATGCAACTCGGCGGCACACCTGTGCAGCTGTATGAACAAGCGCGTGACGGCGTGGTCGATGTGGCCTGGACGCTGCAAGCCTACACCCCCAAACTGGCCAAGCTCGAAGTGTTCGAATTGCCCTTCATGATGACCAACGCTGAAGCCACCAGCCGTGCGGCTTGGGACTTTGCGCAAAAGTACGCGCAAGACGATTTCAAAGACGTGAAGATGCTGGCCATCCACGTGCATGGCCCCGGCAACATTTACACCAAGTCCAAAGCCGTCCAAACCATGGCCGACCTGAAGGGCCTGAAAGTGCGCGCCCCCACACGCCAAGTCAACAAAATGGTGGCGATGATGGGTGCCACTCCTGTGGCGATGCCCGTGCCACAAGTGCCTGAAGCGCTGTCCAAAGGCGTGATCGATGGCGCGGTGATTCCTTACGAAGTGGCGCCCAGCCTGAAGGTCAACGAATTGACCAACTTCACGGCCGAAACCGACCGCAGCTACAACGCCCTGTACACCACTGTGTTTGTGGTGCCCATGAACAAAGCCAAGTACGACTCTTTGCCCGCCGACTTGAAGGCGGTCATTGACAAAAACTCAGGCCGCGAACTGTCTGCTTTCATGGGCAAAACCCAAGCCGGCCATGACGTGCCCGGCAAGAAAGTGTTTGAAGCTTCTGCCAACCAGAAAATCAGCATCATTCCCAAAGCTGAACTGGAAAAGTGGAAAAAAGCCACGGACGCCCTGGACGATGCTTGGGTGGCCGAGATGACCGGCAAGGGCATGGACGGCAAAGGCATGTTGCAAACGGCCACCGACCTGATCAAGCAATACACCAAATAAGGTGGGCTTGATGTGAGCAAAGAGCAGGGCCTCCCCTGCTCTTTTTTCGGCCGTCTTCCACCAGACGGACCCTGCTCTGATTGTTTTTTCACCGCACCGCGGATTTCACCATGATGTTTTCTCAACCCCTAGAGCGGCTGGCCCGACTCTGCAGCATTTTGGGCGGCATCGTCATGACGGCCATCATGCTGATGACGTGCTACAGCCTGATTGGCCGCAACTTTTTCGACTCAGCCCTGATTGGCGACTTTGAGCTCACCGGCGTGGGTGCGGGGGCGGCCATTGCTTTGTTCATGCCGCTCTGCCAACTCAAGCGCGAAAACATCATCGTGGACTTTTTCACCTCGAAATGCAGCGAGTCCACCATTTTCAAACTCGACCGCTTGGGTGATTTGCTGATGACCGTCATTTTTGCCTTGCTGTCCTGGCGCTGCGGTGCGGCCGCCATCAACGCCAAAGAAACCATGGGCGCCTCCATGTTGCTGGGCTTTCCCGACTGGATCGTTTTCACCAGCATGTGCATTCCCTTCGGCATCACTGCCGTCATCGCGGCCATGCAGACTGTTTCACAAGCCACAGCGAAAGACGAGGCCGCAGCATGACCCCCATCACCCTGGCTTTGTTGATCTTCGGCACCATGATGTTGCTGATGGTCGTGCGTGTGCCGATCGCGGGCGCGATGTTCTTGGCTGGCTCGGTGGGCTTTGTCTTGCAGTCCGGCGTTTCGCCATTTTTGAACTTCTTGAACAACTTGGCCTTTGCGCGTTTGGCCAACTACGACCTGTCGGTCATTCCCTTGTTCATTTTGATGGGGCACTTTGCCACCCAAGGCGGCATCAGCAAAGCCTTGTTCCAATTTGCGGCGGCCGTCATGGGCCGCTTCAAAGGCGGCTTGGCCATGGGCGCGGTGCTGGCCTGCGGTGCGTTTGGCGCCATTTGCGGCTCTTCGGTGGCCACGGCCGCCACCATCACCGGTGTGGCCTTGCCTGAAATGAAGCGCCACGGTTATTCAGGCCGTTTGTCAACCGGAACGCTGGCCGCCGGTGGCACTTTAGGCATCTTGATTCCGCCCTCGGTGCCCTTGGTGATTTATGCCATCCTCACTGAGCAAAACATCGCCAAGTTGTTTGCTGCCGCCATGTTGCCCGGCCTCATTGCCATGGTGGGCTACATGATCGCCATCGCCATTTATGTGCGCTTGGTGCCCGGCCAAGCACCCGACCAAGAAGACCGTGAACGCCTCACCTTCGAGTCGCTGAAAGGCATCTTGCCGATTGCCACCATTTTTGTGATTGTGTTTGGCGGCATTTATGCGGGCTTTTTCACACCCACCGAAGGCGCTGCAGTGGGCGCAGCCTCGACCTTTGTGGCGGCCTTGCTGAAGCGTGAATTGAACTGGGAAAAATTTCTGCATTGCTTCCATGCCACCGCCTTGAGCAGCGCCATGATTTTCCTGATCTTCATGGGGGCCGATGTCATGAACGCCTCTTTGGCCCGCACGCAAGTGCCCGGTCAACTGGCCGAATTGGTGGTCTCAATGAACCTGGCGCCCCTGTTGGTGGTGTCGGGCATCTTGCTCTTGTATGTGGTGCTGGGTGCGGTGATGGACGAGTTGTCCATGCTCTTGCTCACCATCCCCATCTTTTTTCCCATCATCATGAAGCTCGACTTCGGCATGACGCCCGAGTACACCGCCATTTGGTTCGGCATCATGGTGCTCATGACCGTGGGCTTTGGCATGTTGGCACCGCCGGTGGGGCTGAATGTGTATGTGGTCAATGGCATGGCGAAAGACGTGCCTTTGAGCGAGAGCTACAAAGGCATCATGCCCTTCTTGATCAGCGACACCCTGCGCACTTTGCTGTTGCTGTTCTTCCCGGGGATTTCCTTGTTCTTGATCCAATACCTCACCTGATGGGACGGGCCTCGGCCACATGACCTGCACGCCTCCAGAGCATTTCTCTCTGGAGGCGTTTTTTATGGGCGAAATGGTTAGACTCTCTCGACCTTGTGCCCCATGACCGCCCTTTCCCTCTGAGTTTCGCCATGATGTTTGACCGCACCATTCGACATTGCCGACAATGCGGCGCCCCTGTGGACCGCCGACTGCCAGACGACGGCGACACCAAGCTGCGGGCCATCTGCACCGTCTGCCACACCGTGCACTACGAAAACCCGCTGAATGTGGTGGGCACGGTGCCTTATTGGGGCACCCAAGTGCTTTTGTGCAAGCGCAACATCGAGCCCCGCAAAGGCAAATGGACCTTGCCCGCAGGCTTTATGGAGTTGGGCGAAACCACCTCAGAGGGCGCAGCCCGCGAAACCACCGAAGAGGCCGGTGCGCAGTTCATCATGGAAGACCTGTTCACCGTGATGAGCGTGCCCCGGGTCGGGCAAGTTCACCTGTATTACCGGGCCCGACTGACCAGCGACCAATTTGATCCCGGCCATGAAACCATGGAGGCCCGCTTGTTCAGCGAGGCCGACATCCCTTGGGAAGAATTGGCCTTCAGAACTGTGAAAGAAACGCTGGAGCATTACTTCGCCGACCGACAAGCGGGGCGTTTTGGCACCCACGCCTTCGACATCACCTGAAGCGCGGGCAGGCCACCCCAATCACCCCGAGGCTTGAGCTCAAGACAAGCCTGCCGCCCCTGAAACGGCTCGCTTATCGGCGAAAATAGCCGCATGGCCATCCCCCAAACCTTCATTCAGGAGTTGTTGTCTCGCATCGACGTGGTCGATGTGGTGGGCAAATACGTGCAACTCAAGAAAGGGGGCGCCAATTTCATGGGCCTGTGCCCATTTCATGGTGAAAAATCACCCAGCTTCAGCGTCAGCCCCACCAAACAGTTTTTTCACTGCTTCGGTTGCGGTAAAAATGGCAATGCCATCGGATTTTTGATGGAGCACGCCGGCATGACTTTCATCGAAGCGGTGAAAGACCTGGCCCAACAAACTGGCATGCAAGTACCCGAGGAACAAGTCTCCCCCGAGGACCGGGCCAAAGCCGCCGCACAAAAAGCCAAGCAAGACAGCCTGAGCGATGTGCTGGAAAAAGCCGGTGAGGCTTATCGCGAGCAACTCAAAATCACGCCACGCGCCATCGAGTACCTCAAAGGCCGAGGGCTGTCGGGGCAGATTGCCAAGCGTTTTGGGCTCGGTTATGCCCCTGAGGGTTGGCGCTCGTTGGCCAGTGTGTTTCCCAAATACGACGACCCATTGTTGGTGGAAAGCGGTTTGGTCATCGTCAACGAAGAAGATGAAAAACGCTACGACCGATTTCGCGACCGCATCATGTTCCCGATCCGCAACATCAAAGGCGAATGCATCGGTTTTGGTGGTCGTGTCATCGGCAACGGGACGCCCAAATACCTGAACTCCCCAGAAACGCCGGTCTTTCACAAAGGCCGCGAGCTGTATGGCTTGTTCGAAGCCCGTGAAGCCTTGCACAGTGCGGGCTATGTGCTGGTGACCGAAGGCTATATGGACGTGGTGGCGCTGGCCCAACTGGGATTTGCCAACGCCGTGGCCACCTTGGGCACGGCCTGTACGCCGGACCATGTGCAAAAACTGTTTCGCTTCACCGACTCGGTGGTGTTCAGCTTTGACGGCGACAGTGCCGGCCGACGCGCGGCGCGCAAAGCACTCGACGGCGCCTTGCCTTACGCGACCGATGTGCGCAGCATCAAATTTTTGTTTTTGCCCGCGGAACACGACCCTGACAGTTATGTGCGCGCGTTTGGGCAAGACGCGTTTGCAGAGCAAATCAAGCAGGCGATGCCCTTGTCCCGCTTTTTGATCGAGGCGGCCAGTGCCGATTGCGACTTGCAAGCCGCCGAAGGTCGCGCGCGCCTGTCCAGCCAAGCCCGTCCTTTGTGGCAATTGCTGCCTGAAGGGGCGCTCAAACAGCAATTGCTCACCGAGTTGGCGCAACTCATTCAGCTGGAAACCTCAGGCCTTGAAAAACTCTGGCAACAACAGGCAGCGGCAGACTCGCGCTTTGCGCCTCGCGGCGGGCCAGCGTCTGCGGCCGGTTTTTCCCCAGCCCCTGGGGCCGGGCCAGCCTCCGCAGGGGCGGCGGCAGGATTGAATGCCGCAGTCAGTGCCTTGGGTGATGGCGCTGGGCGAGAAGCCTCTTACAGTGGGCCTCCAACGTGGGGGAATGACCCTCTTTATGGCCAAGGAAATGCCGCGGCTTGGCCACGTAAAACCGGCACTTGGACGCCCAACAGCAAATTTGGCAACAGCCGCTACAAGCGCGATTTGCCCCCGGTCTACACCGGGCCACGCACCGTGCCCGCCAGTCGGGCGGACCACGCCGCGCGCTTGCTTTTGAGTAACATGGCGCTGTGGGATTCGTTGGCCAGTGAAGACCATGCCCTGTTGTGCGCCCTGCCCGACCCGCACGGCGCTTTTTTTGCATGGCTTGAATCGCAGTTTCACGACCAAGGGGCCTTGGGAGCGACGACGTTGCGAGAACTCATGCAGGGACAGTCTTTTGCCGACGAAGCCACACGCTGGATGGCGCAAGACCAATTGAACGCGATCGCTGGCAGTGAAGACGCCACGCCCCCCGATCCCCAAGAAGCCCGACAAGAACTGCGCCGTCTGCTCAATGGCCTGATGATTGACCGGCTGAAAGAGCTCGAAACCGAAGCCCTCACCCAGGCCAGCACCGGCCAAGACCCCGAAGCCCAACTCCGTTGGCGCAGCCTGCACGAGCGGCGCAAAGCCCTGATGGCCGCCGCAGCAACCGCTCCAGATCAGTCCTGAACCCCGCCGAAATGCCAAAACCCGTGATGGCGGGCTGGCCCGAGCTTCACTTGCCCAACAACTGGTTGAGCTTGTCTGCCTCAAAGGTTTCGCGGGTGGCGGCATCGCCGGGCATTTGCACCGATTGCTGGGCGCACAACTGCTCCAAGGCCTTCCAGATCATGGCGATCTGATGCTCTTGTCCCGCCGCATGGTCGATCAAGCCGCGCAGGGCTTGGCTGACAGGGTCATCGTCTTGTGTGATGCCATAAGCTGAAAATTTGCGGTCTGTGCCAGACACATCGGCGCTTTCGCCCGATTTAGAAGGAATGATGCGCGCCGGAATGCCCACCGCGGTAGCGCCTGCAGGCACGGGCTTGATGACCACGGCATTGCTGCCAATCTTGGCGCCATCGCCCACGACAAAGCCGCCCAGCACTTTGGCGCCCGCACTCACCACCACATCTTTGCCCAAAGTGGGGTGCCGCTTGGTGCCTTTGTACAGCGATGTCCCGCCAAGCGTCACGCCTTGGTAAATGGTGCAGCCATCGCCGATGACGGCGGTCTCGCCCACCACCACCCCCATCGCATGGTCAAAAAAGACACGTTCGCCAATTTGGGCGCCCGGATGAATCTCAATGCCCGTCAAGCCCCGAGAGATGTGCGAAATAAAGCGCCCCAACCATTTGAAGCCGTGGTTCCAGCACCAGTGCGCGCGGCGGTGCAGCACCAAAGCGTGCAGGCCGGGGTAGCAGGTCAAGACTTCCCAAGCGGTGCGGGCCGCGGGGTCTCGATCGAGGATGCACTGGATGTCGGAGCGAAGACGTGAAAACATAGGGCCCAAGTCTATCGCTTGCCCGCGGCGGTCTGGATCATGGCTTTGGCCACCCCGCGCAGGATGTGGATTTCTTCCTGACTCAAATCGACTCGGTTGAACAACTGGTTCAGCCGAGGCATGAGTTTTTTGGGTGCGGCCGGGTCTAAAAACCCGATCTCGGTCAGCGCTTGCTCCCAATGCGTCAACATGCCAGCCACTTGCTGGGCATCTGCTTTTTCCGATGGGGGCACTGCGTCTTGCACCGCAAAGCCGCCCAGGGCCATGCGCCAGTCGTAGGCCAGCACCTGGATGGCCGAGCCCAAATTGAGCGAGCCAAATTGAGGGTGCGTGGGAATCGACAGCGCCACATGGCAACGGTAAACGTCCTCGTTTTTCATGCCAAAACGCTCCGAGCCAAACAAAAACGCCACACTCTGCGCGGCTGCCCCGGACTGCGTCAACTCGGCAAAGTGCTCACGAGGCGATCGGGTGGGGGGCCCAAAGTCGCGCGGCGTCATGGCGGTGGCGCACAAATGGGTCACGCCGTCCAGCGCTTCGTCCAAGGTCTGGACCACACGGGCTTTGGCCAGCACATCATTGGCGCCACTGGCTCTTTGGATGGTCTCTTCTTTGCGCAGCACATTGGGCCAACGCGGGGCCACCAAAACCAAATCGTCAAAGCCCATGACTTTCATGGCGCGGGCGGCAGCGCCCACATTGCCGGCGTGGCTGGTTTCTATCAGGATGAAACGGGTTTTCATGCCCCAATTGTCCACGCTGGGACGGGCATGGCCGGAGAGTCGCCCATTTTGGGGGGCTCAACTGTGTCAAGATTCTGGTCTCTGGCGGCGATCGACCGCATCCCTTAATATGGGAATTAATGAATTTTGGAGTATTCAAATGAAATTATCGGTTTGCTGTCTTTTGTCTTTGAGCCCCGTTTGGGCGCTCGCCCAAACCGCCGAAGCCCCCCGCTTTGTGGGCGACATTGGCGGCATGGTCACCACCTCACAATCCGTGGTGAATGGCGCCAAGAAAACCACCTCGGCCCTGCCTTACCTTTACGGCGACATGGGAAATTTTTTCGCCCGTGTGGACACCCTGGGTTTCAAAGCCATGCCGCTGGCTTCTGGCCACCTTGAATTGGCCTTGCGCGTCGGCACCGAGGGCTTCAAAGCGGCCAAAACCGCCCACCCCGCCGCAGATGACCGCAGCACCCCCATGCCAATTGGCATTGGCACCTTTCAGCGCACAGCCATGGGCGGCTTGTTTGCCTATGCGATGTACGAACCCCAGTCTGCCGGCCAATTTGGCGAAGTCAATTGGGCAGGCCAAATCGAGGCGGCTGGCGGCGTGAAGATTTATCCCCAGCTGGGTTTGCAATACCGATCGGCAGACTATGTGCGCCATCTGTATGGCATCAGCGCAGCGCAAGCCACGGCCACGGGCCTGTCCGCCTACCGACCTGGCGCCTCTTTCACCCCGATGCTCACCGTGCAAGCCTCTGTGCCGCTCAGCGGACCTTGGGCCTTGCAGCTGCAAACCCGCTACCGCCATTTGGACAGCGCCATTGCCAACAGCCCCTTGGTGAGCCGCTCCAGCCAGGTCTCGGGATTTGCGGCACTGACTTACACCGTGAAATGAAGCTCGGGCCTGCCTGACCCCGGCAGGCCCCGCTTTTCATGAGAAAATGCGCGCTTCGCCCCCGTGATCGTGCGGTGGCCAGTCTGGTTCTTCACACAATTTATGTCGTCCAATCTCCACCCCATGCTCAACGTGGCCATCAAGGCTGCACGCGCTGCTGGCGCCATCATCAACCGTGCCGCGCTGGACGTTGAAGCGGTTCGCATCTCGCAAAAACAAGTCAACGACTTTGTCACCGAGATCGACCATGCAAGCGAAAAAGTCATCATCGACACCTTGCTGACCGCCTACCCCGACCACGGCATCTTGGCCGAAGAGTCGGGCAGCACGCATGGCAACCCCCACGCGGATCACATCTGGATCATCGACCCCTTGGACGGCACGACTAACTTCATCCACGGCTTCCCTGTTTATTGCGTGAGCATTGCCCTGCAAGTGCGCGGCAAGATCGAGCAAGCCGTCATTTACGACCCTACCCGCAACGACCTGTTCACCGCCACCAAAGGGCGTGGCGCCTTCATGAACGACCGCCGCTTGCGCGTGAGCAAACGCATTCGCCTGCAAGAGTGCATCATTTCCACCGGTTTCCCCTTCCGCAAGGGCGACAACTTCAACCAATACCTGCGCATGATGGGCGACGTGATGCAACGCACCGCCGGCCTGCGCCGTCCGGGCTCAGCGGCCCTCGATTTGGCCTACGTGGCCGCTGGGTTCACCGACGGCTTTTTTGAAACCGGGCTGTCGCCTTGGGACGTGGCTGCAGGCTCGCTGTTGGTGACCGAGGCCGGTGGCCTGATTGGCAATTTCACGGGCGAATCCGATTTCTTGGAACAAAAAGAATGCTTGGCCGGTGCGCCCCGCATCTACGGCCAATTGGTCAGCATCTTGGGCAAATACAGCAAGTTCGCCAGCGCGGGCGACAAAGCCGCGGTGCGCGCTGCCGTCGAAACGTTGAGCCGCGAACGCGCCTCAGACAGCGATGAACCCGAAGCCGACGTCGAAGAAGACGCCGCCGAAGGCGCTGATTCTAAAAACGCCCCGTTCTAAGCCATGTCCGCGCTCGACCTGAGTGCCCACACCCCCATGATGGCCCAGTACCTGGGCATCAAGGCGGAATTTCCCGACACGCTGGTGTTTTACCGCATGGGCGACTTTTACGAGTTGTTCTATGACGATGCTGAAAAAGCCGCCCGTCTGCTCGACATCACGCTGACCCGCCGCGGCCAGTCTGCGGGGCAACCCGTGCTGATGGCCGGCGTGCCCTTTCATGCGGTTGAAACCTATTTGGCCCGACTCATCAAGTTGGGTGAATCGGTGGCCATTTGCGAACAAGTCGGCGATGTAGCCACCTCCAAAGGGCCGGTAGAGCGCAAAGTGGTGCGCGTGGTCACGCCCGGCACCTTGACCGACAGCGAACTGCTTTCTGAAAAAAGCGAAGCCATTTTGTTGTCGGTGCACCAAGCGCCCAAAAACCGCTGCGGTCTGGCTTGGCTCAGTGTCACCCAAGGCGTGGTGCAGTTGGCCGAATGCGCACAAGACGAATTGGCAGACTGGATCGACCGCATCGGCCCCAGCGAATTGTTGGCCAGCGCGGGCATGACCGCGTCGTTCGAGCAAAAACTGCGCGGCATCAAAACAGCAGGCCGCGGCAGCTGGTCGTTGGCGCTGCGTCCCGACTTTCAGTTTGACGCTGGCTTGGGCCAGCGCAAATTGCTCGAGCAATTGCAAGCCGCCTCACTGGCCGCATGGAGCGCAGATGCGCTGAGCGATGCCCACGCCGCCGCCGCGGCCCTGCTCACATACGCCGAGCACACGCAAGGTCGCCAGTTGCCGCATGTGCAACGCGTGCAAGTGCAACGCTCCGATGCGCTGATCGACTTGCCCGCCAGCACCCGTCGCAATCTGGAACTGACACACACCCTGCGCGGCGAAAGCGCCGCGCACTCGCCCACCCTGTTGGCCTTGCTGGACACCTGCATGACCGGCATGGGCAGCCGTTTGCTCAAAAGCTGGTTGCTCAGCCCGCCGCGCGACCGCCAAGTGGCCACCCAACGTCTGCAAGCCCAAGCGGTGCTGCGGGGGGACAGCGGGGCCGGCGCGTGGCGGGCCTTGCGCGAACAACTCAAAGGCGCCAGCGATGTCGAACGCATCACCGCCCGCACCGCCTTGCGCCAGGTGCGGCCGCGCGAGTTGGTGGCTTTGCGCCACGCCCTTGGCCGAGCCGCCGCCCTGTCCTCCCAATTGCAAACCTTGCAGCCCGAAGCAGGCAGCTTGCTGGCCGACATCGCACGGTGGCTGCAGCCACCGGCGAACTGCGCCGAGCTGCTGCAAATGGCCTTGCTTGAAGAGCCTGCTGCACTGGTGCGCGATGGCGGTGTGATCGCCGACGGCCTCGATGCGCAACTGGATGAGTTGCGCGGCATTCAGACGAATTGCGATGCGTTTTTGTTGGATTTGGAAACCCGTGAAAAAGAGCGCACCGGCATTGCCAACCTGCGGGTGCAGTTCAACAAAGTGCACGGTTTTTACATCGAAGTCACGCAAGGCCAACTGGACAAAGTGCCGGACGATTACCGCCGCCGCCAGACCCTGAAAAACGCCGAGCGCTTCATCACACCCGAACTGAAAGCCTTTGAAGACAAAGCGCTGTCGGCGCAAGAACGCGCCTTGGCACGCGAAAAATGGCTGTACGAAAGCCTGCTCGACCAACTGCAGACCTTCGTCCCGGCGCTCACCGCTTTGGCCCAAGCCATGGCCTCGCTCGACGCGCTGTGTGCCCTGACCGAGCGCGCGCTCACGCTGAATTGGTGTGCGCCTGAGTTCAGCAAAGAATCGTGCATTGAAATCCGACAAGGCCGGCACCCGGTGGTGGAAGCGCGTCTGGCCGAACTGTCGGGCACCCGCTTCATGGCCAACGACACGGTGCTGGGGCCACGCCAGCGCATGCAAATCATCACCGGCCCCAACATGGGCGGCAAATCAACCTATATGCGGCAAGTGGCCTTGATTGTTTTGCTGGCCAGTATTGGCAGCCATGTGCCGGCCAGCAGCTGTCGCCTTGGCCCGATCGATGCCATCCACACCCGCATTGGCGCCGCCGACGATTTGGCCAACGCCCAATCGACCTTCATGCTGGAGATGACCGAGGCTGCGCAAATCTTGCACAGCGCCACGCCGCACAGCTTGGTGTTGATGGACGAAATTGGCCGTGGCACCTCGACTTTTGATGGCTTGGCTTTGGCCAGTGGCATCGCCACGCACCTGCACAACAAAACCCAAGCCTTCGCGCTGTTTGCCACGCATTACTTTGAGTTGACCGAGTTCCCGGCCACGCACACCGCCGCGGTCAACATGCATGTCAGTGCCGCCGAATCGGGCGCGTCGATTGTTTTTTTGCACGAATTGCAAGCCGGCCCGGCCAGCAAAAGCTACGGGGTGCAAGTGGCCCGCTTGGCCGGCATGCCGGCAGCGGTGTTGACGCATGCACGGCATGCCCTCAGCGCACTGGAAGCCGGGGCCAGCGAAAGTCGCCAGCAAGTCGATTTGTTTGCGGCACCGCCCGAATCCGACATCCCAGGCCCCACGCCTGTCGAAGCGGCCTTGGCCCAAATCAACCCCGATGCGCTCAGCCCCCGTGAGGCGCTGGACGCTTTGTATGCGTTGCAACGCATGCTGCCCCAAGATGAAAGGAACACCCCGTCATGACCTATTGCGTTGCCGTTAAAACCCGAGCGGGTCTGGTTTTTTTGTCCGACTCGCGCACCAATGCGGGCTTGGACCAAATCAGCACTTTCCGCAAAATGATCGTCTACGAAAAGGCAGGCGATCGCTTCATGACCTTGCTGTCAGCCGGCAATCTGAGCATTTCGCAGTCGATTCGTGAGGTGCTGCAAATTGAAAAATTGGTTGAGCCGGGCCAAGACGAGCCCTTGACCATCTGGAACGCTAAAAGCATGTTTGACGCCACGCGGGTGTTGGGTGCGGCAGTGCGCCGGGTCTACGACCGGGATGCCGCTGCCCTGAAAGCCTCGGGCGTGGAATTCAATGTGTCCATGATCTTTGGCGGCCAAATTGGCAACGAAGGCATGCGCCTTTTTCAGGTGTATTCCCCCGGCAACTTCATCGAAGCGACCGACGAAACACCCTACTTCCAGATTGGCGAATCGAAATACGGCAAACCTGTGCTGGACCGCGTGATCACCCCCAACACCCCGCTGGACGAAGCCGCCAAATGCGCCTTGGTGTCGATGGACTCGACCTTGAAATCCAACCTGTCGGTTGGCCTGCCTCTGGACATGGTGGTCTACAAAGTCGGCAGCTTGCAGACCGACCGCATCATGTGCATCGACGAGCACAACCCCTACTTCCAGATGTTGCGCAGCAGCTGGGGCGACAAGCTTCGCCAAATGTTTGACAGCATTGAAGACCCCATGTGGAACGGCGGCGCCACCGACATTCCCCTCATGGTGGCTCCGGTTCGCAATGCCGTGTTGAAGAAGATCACCACCCCCGAAGAAAAACTCATCTGATGGCCGCGCGCATCGTCTTTTCGCACGGCAACAGTTTCCCGGCGGGCACTTACCAAGTCATTTTTGAGCACCTGCGCCAGCGCGGGTTCACGGTCGACGCCATCGACAAATTGGGCCACGACCCGCAGTACCCTGTCACCAACAACTGGCCGCACTTGGTCCAACAATTGACCGATTTCGCCCGTGCCTTACAAGGCCAAGGGGAGCCTGCTTTTTTGGTGGGGCACTCGCTGGGAGGCCTCTTGAGTTTGATGTGCGCCGCCTTGCATCCCGAGCTGGCACGTGGGGTGTTGTTGATCGATTCACCGGTATTGGGCGGCTGGAAGGCCACCACCTTGGAGCTGGCCAAACGAACCACTTTGGTGGGGGCTTTGTCGCCAGGGCGCATCAGCCAAAAGCGTCGCAACCACTGGCCCGATGCGCAAACCGCGCTGGAGAGCTTTCAACACAAAAAAGCGTTTGCCCGATGGGATCCCCAAGTGTTGCGCGATTACATTGCGCACGGCACCCACGATGAAGGCGGTCAACGGGTTTTGAGTTTTGACCGCGATGTCGAAACCGCGATCTACAACACCTTGCCCGATAACTTGGTCAGCTTGCTCAAGCGCCACCCGCTCAAGCGCCCTGCAGCGTTCATTGGGGGCACGCATTCCGCCGAAATGCGTCAAGTGGGCAAAGAGTTGACGCACCAAGTGGTGAAAGGCCGCGTCATGATGTTGGACGGCAGCCACTTGTTTCCCATGGAAAAGCCGCTGGCCACCGCCGCAGCCATTGAAGCTTCACTGCGCAATCTGGGCGCCTGATCAGGCGGTCCAGCGCACCAGTCCCGTGGCGCTGGTGCCCAGCACCACCAAGCCAAACACAATCCGGTACCAGGCGAAAACGACAAAGCTGTGGGTCGAGATGAATTTGAGCAACCAACGCACGCAGATCCACGCACTCAAAAACGAAAACAACAAACCCACCGCAAACATCGGGGCATCGGCCATGCTGAGCAGCGCACGGTCTTTGTACAGGCTGTAGGCCCCCGCGCCGATGAGTGTGGGAATCGCCAGATAAAAAGAAAAGTCGGTCGCCGCTTTGCGCGACATGCCCAGCAACATGCCGCCAATGATGGTGGCGCCACTGCGGCTGGTGCCCGGAATCATGGCCAAGCACTGCACCAAACCGACTTTGAGGGCGTCTTGCCAACGCATGTCTTCAACCTCTGCGATACGCACTGCAGTGGCTTGTCGGCGCTCGGCCCACAAAATGATGAAGCCACCGATGATGAAAGTGGTGGCCACCACCGCAGGCGTGAACAGGTTCGCCTTGATGGCTTTGCCAAACAACAAGCCCAAAACAACGGCAGGCACAAAGGCAATGAACACATTCAGGGCAAAACGTTGTGCGTCTGCGCTGCGTGGCAGTGACACCAAGGTTGAGCTGATTTTTTGCCAATACACAATGATCACGGCCAAGATCGCGCCGGTCTGAATGGCGATGTCGAACACCTTGGCTTTGTCGTCGTCAAAGCCCAGCAAAGCCCCCGCCAAAATCAGATGTCCCGTGGAGGAGATCGGCAAAAACTCGGTCAACCCTTCCACCACGCCCATCACGGCGGCTTTCAACAACAGCATCAAATCCACAATCGCTCCCCAAAAACTGGGAGGATTATCGCTGGTGCGACAGTCCGTGAACGATCTGATCTTGGCGGTCATTCGGGATGGGGCTGGCGTCTATGCCCATAGAGCGGGTGGGCGTGCCACGCGCCGGATTCCAAGCCCTGCGGAGGGTGCATCAAAAGCAACGTGGGCCAGCCCCTTAAAATCGAGGGCTATGACTTCCCACACCGACAAAGCTCCCGATTCCGCGACTGCTGAACACAAAGTCAGCAATTTCCTGCGCCAAATCATCGAAAAAGACTTGGAGCAAGGCACTTACGCGAATCGCCGATGGGCGGGCAGTCCTGGCGACGCCGCGCACCACGCCGCTGGCCAGCCCGATCCGGCGAAGATTCGCACGCGTTTCCCGCCAGAGCCCAATGGCTATCTGCATGTGGGTCACGCCAAAAGCATCTGCATCAACTTTGGCCTCGCCCAAGAGTACGGCGGCGTCTGCCACCTGCGTTTTGACGACACCAACCCCGAAAAAGAAGACACCGAATACGTCAACAGCATCATCGATGCCGTCAAATGGCTCGGTTTTGACTGGGCACAGCTCGGCCAAGCCGCCGGCAGCGCTGCGCCCTACCAAGCGAGCGACTACTTCGACTTCATGTACCGCGCAGCCGAGGCCTTGATCCAAGCCGGACACGCCTATGTGGACGAGCAAAGCGCCGAAGACATGCGCGCCAACCGGGGGGACTTTGGCAAGCCCGGCGTGGACAGCCCCTTCCGTAGCCGAACGGTGGCAGAAAACTTGACACGATTCCGTGAGATGCGCGACGGCCAATTGCCCGACGGCGCCGCCGTGCTGCGCGCCAAGATCGACATGGCTTCGCCCAACATCAATATGCGCGACCCGGCGATTTACCGCATTCGCCGCGCCACCCACCACCACACGGGCGACAAATGGTGCATCTACCCCATGTACACCTTTGCCCACCCCATCGAAGACGCGTTGGAGCAAATCACCCACAGCATCTGCACGCTGGAGTTTGAAGACCAACGCCCGTTTTACGACTGGCTGATGGAGCGCCTGAGCGAATGCAAGTTGCTGGCCGCGCCTTCGCCCAAGCAATACGAATTTGCGCGCCTGAACCTCACCTACGTCATCACCAGCAAACGCAAATTGGCGCAATTGGTGAATGAAGGCAAAGTCAGCGGCTGGGACGATCCGCGCATGCCCACCATCGTCGGCCTGCGCCGCCGGGGCTACACGCCCGAGAGCCTGCGCCTGTTTGCCGATCGCATTGGTGTGACCAAGAGCGACAGCTGGATCGACTACAGCACGCTGGAAGGCTGTCTGCGTGAAGACCTGGAAAACAAAGCGCACCGCGGCATGGCCGTGCTCGACCCCGTGAAGTTGGTGCTGACGAATTGGGCCGAGGCGTTTGGCAGCGAACACTACTCCGAAGACTGCAGCCAACCCGCCCTGCCCCACAGCGCCATTGCAGAGGGCCAGACACCACCAGCCGACCGCGTGTTCAAGATCGGCAAAGAAGTGTGGATTGAGCGCGAAGACTTTGAAGAAGTGCCGCCCAAGGGCTACAAAAGATTGTTCCCCGGCAACGTGGTGCGCCTGAAAGGCGGCTACGTGATCGAATGCACCGGCTGTGCACGCGACGCGGCGGGCAACGTGGTTGAAGTACACGCCAAAGTCATTCCCGGCACAAAGAGCGGCACACCAGGCGCCGACAGCGTCAAAGCCAAAGCCGCCATCACCTGGGTCAGCGTGGCCGACGGCGTGCAAGCGGAAGTGCGCCTGTATGACCGCCTGTTTGCCGAAGCGCACCCCGATGCAGGGGGCAAAGACTTTTTGCAGTCACTCAACCCGGACAGCTTGAAGGTCGTCAAGGCTTATGTGGAACCCTCACTGGCCCAAGCGCAACCCGACCAGAAGTTCCAGTTTGAGCGCTTTGGATACTTTGTGGCGGATCGCTTAGATCATGTGGCGGGGACCCAGCCCGTGTTCAATCGGGTGACAGGTTTGAAAGACAGTTGGGGCAAATGAGCCCCCATGGTCAATGCTGCTTGATGCCTTGCTTAATGCCTAGGTTTATGCCTTTGAAATGGCCCTTCGATGACCTCTTCTGACTTGCCCCTCGCCTCCGACCCCCGAGAATTGGTGCTGACGCGCTTGATCGATGTGCCGCGCCACAAGCTGTTTCGGTGTTGGACAGAGCCTGCGCTGATCGTGCAGTGGTTCACGCCGCCGCCTTGGAAAACGGTGGAGGCCGAAACGGATGTGCGCCCAGGCGGCACCAGCCGCATCGTGATGCAGGGCCCTGACGGGACACGGATGCCCAATGTCGGCGTCTATCTTGAAGTGGTGCCGAATGAACGCTTGGTGTTCACCGACGCTTACACCGACGATTGGCAGCCGTCTGCCAAACCGTTTTTTACATGCGTGTTGACGTTTGAAGACGAAGGCGGCCAAACCCGTTACACCGCCCGAGCACGCCACTGGAGCGCCGAGGATTGCGAACAACACGACAAAATGGGTTTTCATGTGGGCTGGGGCATCGCCACCGACCAACTGGCTGCGCTCGCCGCCACGCTGTGAATCGCATGAAGGCCCATTGAAACGCACAGAGGCACTGTAAACAGTGTCTCTCACTGGGGAGTGCGTTGAGACGCCCCTCTATTTTTTCTGCACCGGATTGGCCAACAACAAGTTGGCGGGGTAGGCCCGCATGAACTCACGCGCTTTGTCGAGGGGCGCCGAAAGCCAAGCGCCATAGGCGCCTTCGTTCAAGATGGCGGGCATGCGTTTTTCATTGCCGTTTTGGCCATAGCGGTTCATCAGGGCGTGGCTGTTGGCGTTGACGGTGAGCAAAGTGAAGCTGATGATTTCTTCGCCGTCTTGCGCCCAACGCTCCCACAACCCCGCTACACCCATGGGCTTGCCGTCCACCCGTGCAATGCGCGTCGGCACGGCTTTGCGTGCGCGCCAATCGTCTTCGAAAAAGGCTTGCATGGGAATGATGCAGCGTTGCGCTTTTTGCCATGTGTCGCGCGTTGCGGTGCCGGTGCTCATGGTTTCGTAGCGGGTCACGGCCAGTTTGGTGGAACGCAGTTTGGCGTCAGAAGCCGATTTCACCCAAGTGGGCACCAAACCAAATTGACCTTGCCTCAATGCCAAGGCAGCCGTCTCGGTTTTGCAAATAAAAAACCCTTGTTGGCGAGGCCAGACTTCTTTGCCCAACAAGGTTTCAGGCGGGGCGATGCCAAAGGCTTCGGCGTACAGATCGGCGCTTTTCAGGCATTCGTATTGGGTGCTCATGCGGGCGATGCTAACCCACGCCAAGCGGCCAAGCCGCGTTCAGAGACCTGCTACGCTTTGGTTTTGTTTGAATGTTTATTGAGCCATTTGTCATGCTGATCCGTTTCAACAAACCCTATGGGGTGCTGAGCCAGTTCACCCCCGAGGGGCGTTGGCAAGGGCTGAAGGACCACATTGACCTGCCCGGCGTTTATGTGGCGGGCCGCTTGGATGCCGACAGCGAAGGGCTGTTGCTGTTGACGGACGATGGTGTTTTACAAGCCCGAATTTCTGACCCGCGATTCAAAATGGAAAAAACTTATTGGGTCCAGGTCGAAGGCGTGGTGGACGACAAAGCGCTGAGTGCCCTGAGCAACGGCGTGACCTTGAACGATGGCCCCACCTTGCCCGCACGGGCCCGCGCCATGCCTGCGCCTGAAAATTTGTGGCCCCGAAATCCGCCGATTCGCGAACGGAAAAACATCCCCACCTCGTGGCTGGAGCTGACCATCAGAGAGGGGCGCAACCGCCAAGTGCGCCGCATGACTGCCGCAGTGGGTTTGCCCACATTGCGCCTGATCCGTGCCGCCATCGGGCCTTACCACCTAGAGGGTCTGCCCACTGGCACTTGGCAAGCTGTCAACACCTAGATAAAGCGTGTTGCATGGCGGACAGCTCTCCCCTGCGCAATCCGACACAATCGGCATGGTTTACTTTTTCTTTTCGTTATTTCTTGGGAAACCGCATGTCTGAATTGCTGAACAAACTCGAATGGCGCTACGCCTGCAAAAAAATGGATCCGGCCAAAGCAGTGCCGCAAGACAAAGTGGATCGCATTGTGGAGGCCGCCCGTTTGGCCCCGACATCCAGTGGCTTGCAGCCGTTTGAGGTGCTGGTCGTGAGCAACGCCGCTGTGCGCGAACAAATCAAGCCCAAGGCTTGGGGCCAAGGCCAAATCACCGATGGCTCTCACTTGTTGGTCTTTGCAGCGTGGGACAACTACACGGCTGAGCGCATCAACATGATGTTTGATTTGACCAACGCGCAACGTGGCGGCACCAACGAAGGCTGGGAAAACTACCGCCAAATGTTGCTCAAGACCTACCCCTCACGCGATGCACAAGTGAACTTTGAGCACGCGGCGCGTCAAGCCTATATTGGTCTGGGAGCCGCATTGATTGCCGCAGCTTTTGAAGAAGTTGACGCCACCCCCATGGAAGGCTTCGACCCCAAAGCCATTGACGAAATTCTGGGCCTGAGCGCTCGCGGTTTGCGCAGCGTGGTGATCGTGCCGCTGGGTTACCGCGCGCAAGAGGGTGACTGGCTGGTCAACCTGAAAAAGGTGCGCCGTCCGCGCGAACAGTTCGTCACCGAAGTGAAATAACTTCTGCGTCATCGATCCGACCTTTTGAGGTCACGGCCTGACCTTCTCGGGCCAAGACAAGAGAGCCAAAGCCGCAGAATGTGCGGCTTTGTGCTTTAACATCAGCACACTCCCATGTCGGGATGCAACCCTAGGAATGACCATGGCCAAAGGCGAACAACGCAGCAACAAAATGGCCAAAAAGCCAAAGAAAGACACGTCTCCTCCCAAGACGTTCACCTCCGATCGGCCCACCGCGCCATCGACCTTTGTCGCACCCCGTGGCAAAGTGAAAGACAAGTAAATCCATCTCTTTGAAGATGCCAGAACAGTTTCAGATTTTCACAGCACGGGTGCTGCCTGCCGATGTGCAGTTCGATGTGGAAGGCGATCTGACCTTGCTCGAAGCGGCCGAAATGGGTCGTGTGCAGTTGCCCAGTTCTTGCCGCAACGGCACTTGCCGCACCTGCTTGTGCCGTTTGGTCAGGGGTGAGGTGACTTACACCGTGGAATGGCCTGGCCTGTCGGCAGAGGAAAAAGCCGAAGGATTGGTGTTGCCCTGCGTGGCACGCCCGCTGACGGATGTGGTGATAGAGCAAGAGGCGGCCTCGGTGGCTTGAAATTCCCCAATGACGCCCCTCTACGAAGACGAACACCTGTTGGTTTTGGAAAAACCCAGCGGCCTGCTGTCAGTGCCCGGGCGTGGCGCCGACAAGCAAGATTGCTTGGCCAGCCGCGTGCAAGCCCTGTACCCTGAAGCGCTGGTGGTGCATCGCTTAGACCAAGACACCTCGGGCTTGTTGGTGATGGCGCGTGGCATCGAGGCCCAGCGTCGCATGAGCCGATTGTTTGAAACGCGCCAAGTGCACAAGCGCTATGTGGCGGTCGTGGCGGGGCAAATGGCACTCACGCAACAAGCGGTGAGCACAGACGACACTGGCTGGCGCACCATCGACGGACCGATTTTGTTGGACTGGGAGCGGCGGCCTCTTCACATCGTGCACCCCGATGGCAAACCCAGCCGCAGCCGCTGGCGGGTGCTGCAAAGCGGCACGGATGCCACCTTGGTTGAACTTGAACCCGTGACGGGTCGGACGCACCAATTGCGCGTGCACCTGCAAAGTGTGGGACACCCCATTTTGGGCGATGCCTTGTATGCTCCGGCATCGGTCAGGGCGCTCTGTCCACGCTTGATGTTGCATGCGCAGTCCTTGGAGTTTCCGCACCCTTTCACCGAAGCAAACATGGCATTTGCCTCACCGATTCAGTGGTCGGCCGATGCCCCGTATGGCGTTTTCAATGAGGTCCCCACTATGAGTTTTGAAGCATTCAAACAGCAAGCACTGGCGGAAGGTTTTGACGAAGTGCTGGAACGCCATTGGGAACCCAACACCGTCGTTGAGACCCACACCCACCCGTTTGCAGTCAAGGCGCGCGTGACGGCGGGACAGTTGTGGCTGAGTGGGACCGCCGCGGATGGCACGGCGCAAAAACGTTACCTGACCCCAGGCGACGAATTCAGCCTAAAGCGTGACGAGCCGCATGCCGAGCACTACGGGCCAGAGGGAGCCACTTATTGGGTGGCCCGGAAAAACTGAGCCGCTGCGGACTCAGCGGGCCTCGGTCAGAGGCGACTCACTCGTCGATGCCCAATTCTTGAATTTTGCGGGTGATGGTGTTGCGGCCAATGCCCAATTTTTGAGCCGCCTCTATGCGGCGTCCTCGGGTGGTGACCAGTGCCGCCTGAATGAGACTGGTCTCAAATCGACGGGTCAGTGCGTCCCACACATCTGTGCGGCCTGCATTCAACAGCGCCAGCGCTTCTTGCTCCAAACCCGGCTCCCAGCTTGACAGGTTCACACCGAGGCCGCTGAATGCCGCGCTGGCTCCACTGTCGGAGGCCGTTGGGCTTTCTGTGGCTGGTGCAGCAGTAACAGAGGTTGAATTGGCATTGACAGCGGACGCCATGCCTGAGGCCAAGACGACAGCCGGAGCCAGGGCCGCGGGCGATGTGGTGAGGTCTTGCACTTCTGGTGGCAAGTCTTTCACTTCGATCACCTGAGCCGGTGCCATGACGGTGAGCCAATGGCAGATGTTTTCCAGTTGCCGCACGTTGCCCGGAAATTGGAAGTGGCTCAGTTGGTCTAAGGCGGCATCGGAAATGCGTTTCGCCTCAACGCCCAATTGTTGTGCACTGCGCTGCAAAAAGTAGCGCGCCAGCACAGGCACGTCTTCGCGCCGTTCACGCAAAGCGGGCAGGCGCAAGC
>JACCDL010092039.1_pt1 | contig 29729 bp, 21 predicted proteins | sample 7441931 | NCBI WGS metagenome assembly JACCDL01 (sample SAMN15323437, study PRJNA562643) | freshwater metagenome | isolation source: river surface water | place: USA:Blue River Watershed | collected 2017-08-16 | reverse complement strand
ATACCATTTAAATATATAATATCGCGATAATAAAATAATAAAAAATGAAAAAAATAATTTAAAGATATTTATTTAGAGGATTAAATAATCATTAAAATGTCTCAAAAAACTAAAACAGTTAAATACCAAAAAAAAGACCTCAAAACTCACATTTATCAAATTCCCGATACATATGTTGGAAGTGTTAAATCTGAAGAAGTAGTTCTCGATATCTTAAAAGATAATAAAATTGTCCCAAAAAAAATTAATTATATTCCAGCATTGTACAAGATTTTTGACGAAATTATCGTTAACGCACGTGATGAAACAGAAAGAACAAGTGAATGCGATACAATTAAAGTACATATTGATAAAGATGAAGAAAATAAAAAATATTTTATATCCGTTTATAATAATGGTAAAGGTATTCCGGTTACAAAACACGAAGAAGAAAAAATTATGACTCCTGAATTAATTTTTTGTGTTTTATTAACATCATCTAATTATGATGAAAATGAACAAAAAACAACAGGAGGAAAAAATGGTTATGGTGCTAAGTTGGTTAATATTTTTTCTAAAAAGTTCGTGATTGAAACGTTAGATCCAGAAAATGGAAAAAAATATGTTCAAGTATGTACGGATAATATGAATACAATCGAAAAACCGACTATTACATCTTCAAAAAATAAACAAGGATATGTCAAAATTACTTTTATTCCAGATTATGAACGTTTCGGTATTGAAGATTTATCTGATGACATGATTGCTTTATTTAAAAAAAGAACTTATGATTTGGCATGTTGTTCAAATGTTAATGGGAAAAAAATTAAAGTATATTTTAATGATGAATTGATTAAAGAAAATACATTTCAAAAATATATTAATTTATATTATGATGATAGTGTTAAAAAAATTATAGACGACACAGATGAAAGATGGAAAATTGGAGCAGTTTATAATCATAATTCAGAATTTAAACAAGTTAGTTTCGTTAATGGTATTGCTACTACAGAAGGAGGTAAACATGTCGAATATATTTTAAATCAAATTATTAAAAAAATTACTGATATTTTATCTAAAAAGCATAAAGACTTAACAATCAAACCTCAAATGATTAAGGACGGATTAAATCTTTTTATAAATTCAATTATAGTAAATCCATCGTTTTCATCTCAAACGAAAACGACTTTAACAACTGTTTCTAAAGATTTCGGTTCTAAATATGTTGTTCCTGATGTTTTTATTAGTAAATTAATGAAAAGTGGTATTGTTGATAATATTGTTCAAACTGCCAAATCTAAAGAATCCGGATTAATAGAAAAACAAAATGGAAAAAAAAAGAAAACTATTATTGTTGATAAATTAGAAGACGCTACTGATGCAGGGGGTGCAAATTCTGAAGACACTTATTTGATATTAACTGAGGGTGATTCTGCTAAAGCTCTTGCTATGGCTGGATATAAAATAATTGGAAGAAAAAAATATGGTGTTTTTCCATTAAAAGGAAAAATTTTAAATGTTAGAGGTGCTTCTGTTAAACAATTATTAAATAATTCTGAAGTCAATAATTTAGTCAAAATATTAGGATTAAAATTTAAACAAGAATATACAGATACAAAAACTTTAAGATATAGTGGTATTATTATATTATCTGATCAAGATTATGACGGTTCGCATATTAAAGGATTGTTAATTAATTTTATCCATTACTTCTGGCCATCTTTATTAAAAAATGTGAAAAATTTTATAGTTTCAATGCCTACACCAATTGTTAAAGCGTTAAAAGGTAAAAAAACAGAAATATTTTACACTATGAAAGAATTTGAAGATTGGAAAGAAAAAGCAGATTCTTCTTGGACTATTAAATACTATAAAGGGTTAGGAACACATACATCTAAAGAAGCCCAAGATTGTTTTAAGGATTTCGATAAAAAATTAGTTAAATATGTATGGACTAATGAAGAATATGAAGAATATGAAAAACCAAAAAAAAATAATAGTAAAAAAAAAATTAATCAAGATAGTGAAAATATCGAAAATGATGAATTAAATAGTGAAGAAGAAGATGAAGATGAAGAAAATGAAGAAAATACAGTAGAAAAGAAAAAAAATAAGATTGTTGAAATGAATGGTTATATGCCAGTTCATCCAAATAAATGCGAAGATAGTATTTTATTAGGATTTAGCAATGATTGTATTCCGCAAAGAAAAGGATGGTTATTAAATTATGATAGGAATGAAATTATTGATAATAGTAAGACTAAAGTACCGTTTTCTGATTTTATTCATAAAGAATTAAAACATTTTTCAAATTATGATGTTGAAAGGTCAATTCCTTCTGCTATCGATGGATTAAAACCTTCTTTAAGAAAAATATTATATGGAGCATTTAAAAAAAAATTAAAAAAAGAAATAAAAGTAGCACAATTTGCAGGTTATATCGGAGAACATTGCGGTTATCATCATGGTGAAATGAGTTTATATAAAGCAATTGTAGGAATGGCTCAAACATATGTCGGATCTAATAATATTAATCTATTGTATCCAGGTGGTCAGTTTGGAACACGTTTGGAAGGTGGTAAAGATGCGGCAAGTGCAAGATATATATTTACAAAATTAACGGATATGGCTTTTCTATTATTTCCAGAAAAAGATTTTAATGTTTTAGAATATTTGAAGGACGACGATGGAGATAAGATTGAACCAAAATGGTATTGTCCAATATTGCCAGTTATTTTAATAAATGGTGGAAAAGGTATTGGAACTGGATTTAGTACATCAGTTCCTTCTTATAATCCATTGGACATTGTGAATAACATTAAAAGATTAATGGATGGTAAAAAACAAAAAGAAATGATTCCTTGGTATAATAACTTTAAAGGAACTATTGAAAAAATAGAAGATTATAAATATACAAGTAAGGGTTGTTATACAATTAAAGAGAATAAATTGCACATAACAGAATTACCGATTGGTATTTGGACATCAAATTATAAATCAATGCTTAATAAAATGTTATTGGCTGAAGAAAAAACAGTTGATAAAAAAAAAGAAAAAAAGAAAAAAACAGAAGTATATTTATCTAAATTCACTGATAAAAATGATGATGAAAACGTTGATTTTACTTTAACATTTAAAGAGGGAATGTTAGAAAAATTAGTGAAGAATAATACTTTAGAAAAAAAATTCAAATTATCTAAATTATTTAGCAGTAAAAATATGTATTTATTCGATGAAAATGGTATTATTAAAAAATATAAAACACCTCAAGAAATTATCGAAGAACATTATAATATTCGTATTAAAATGTATGGTATTCGTAAAAAATATATATTAAATAAATTAACACTTGTTTTAGAACTTCTTAAATGGACAAGAGAATTTATAAAATGTGTTATAAATGGAACAATTATTATTAATAAAAAAAAGAAACAAGAAATTATTGATAAGGTTATTGAATTAAAATTCCCAATGTTAAACGAAAAAATAGATAATTATGTTCAAGAAAATAATAATGAAATGCCCGAAGACGAAGATAATAACGATTCTAAAAAATCATATAATTATATTACTAAACTTCCTTTGTTTTCATTAACAAAAGATAAAATCGATGAATTAGAAAATAAATATAATGATACTAAAAAAGAATTTGATGAACTCAAAAAAAAATCAGAAATAGATTTATGGAATGAAGAATTAGATAAATTTACAGATTTTTATAAAGATTTTTCTGAAAAATTAAAAAAATAATTTATTGATTTATTTAATAAATAAATCAATAAAAAATGAAAAAATAATTTATAAAACACTTAATAATGAATTATTAATTATTTTATGTTTCTATCAGGTCCATTATCATCTCTCCAAAATATTGCATTACATTCATTTAGCATGTCCAATATTTTTTTGATGTTATTTATAATGTTATTGCCTATTATTGAAAATAAAATTGTGCAATGGTTAGAATATTATAAACATGTAAGTAATATTCCTGGAAAATATACATTAAATGTATCTGGTTATATTACTCATACAAGAAGGTCTGATACTGTTAAAATGCCGATAATTATGGAAGCAATATCAAAATATATTTTCGACCATAAATTATGTGATAATTTTCTTTATCAACAAAAAATGGACGTTTATTATAATAATGATAGTGATACAAATACTATTATTCGAGATACTGAATTTTATATTCCAGATAATATTTACATGCATAAAAAAATGTCCGATAATGTTTTTTTAAAAATAAATATTGAAGAACCACCAGTCAAAGAAAATATTGATCCTTATGAAAAAACTATTACAGTTTTTTATACATTATTTTCAGATGTTTCTATAGAATGTATTGAATTATTTATAGAAACATGTGTTAAATATTATAAAAATTTGGAAAATTTAAAAAATAAAAATAAATTATATCATCACAGATTTATAGAATCAAATAATGAAAAACTTATTTTTTCTACAAAAATATTATCAGATGGTGAAAATATTAAAATGACTGAAAGTTTTAATAATATATTTCATGAACATACTGATAGTATAATAAAGCAAATTGATAAATTATCTGATATAAAATATTATGAAAGAACTGGTCTTAGAAGAAAACTTGGATTTTTATTTTATGGTATTCCAGGAAGTGGTAAAACTGCTACGGTTATGGCTATCGCTAATCGATTACAAAGACACATCCTCGAAATCCCAATCTCCAAAATTGACGATTCATTAACTTTTGAAAGAATTATGTCTCTCGAAAAAATTAATAATTGTTCATTTAAAAATAGCGAATTAATTATTTTATTCGATGAAATTGGACAAAATTTTAATAATCCTGAAAATAATACGACAAAAGATTATGAAGGATTAATTTCACTATTACAACAAAATCCTAAAAAAAATGAAGATTTACAAACATCTAAATCTTTTATTTCTTCATCAAAAAAAAAACTTGCATTTGACGTTATTTTATCTCAACTTGATGGTATCGGTAATCATGACGGATTAATTGTAATTGGAACAACTAATAGTATTGATAATCTTCCTCCTGCTTTATATAGAGACGGTCGTTTATCACTTGTTAAATTTTCTTTCATGACATTAAAAGATGTTAATTTATCTATTAAACATTTTTATGAAATAGATAAAAAAGTTTCTGAACTTAAAAAAAAAATTGTTGGTTCAAGTCTAATCAGATATATGGAAACTCATACTATTGATGAAACAATTGAATTTTTGAGTTGTTAATTTAAAGATATATTTTAAATATATTTTTAATAAAATCAATGTCCCAAAAATTAATAATTGGAATAACTGGCAAAAAAGGTTCTGGCAAAGATACACTCGGACAGTTTTTTATTAATAATTATAATTTTAAAAGATTTGCTTTTGCAGACACATTAAAAGAAGTATGTAGATTAATTTTTTGTTTTACTGATGAACAATTATATGGAGATAAAAAAGAGGTAATAGATTTTAAATGGAAAGAAACGCCAAGAAAAATATTACAATTTATAGGAACTGATTTATTTAGAAATCAATTAGAAAATCTTTTACCAGATGTTAAAAAAAATATTTGGACTTTATCTTTAGAAAATAAAATCGATAAATATACAGGTTCCGTAGTTATTACAGATATAAGATTTCAAAACGAAGTTGATTTAATTAAATCATATCCAAATTCAATTATGATTCATATTAAAAGAAATAATAATAACGTGGATTTACACGAATCAGAAAAATACATTGACGATTTAACTGGTATTGATTATTATGTTGATAATAATTATTGTTTAGAAACATTAAATTATGAATCAAAAAAAATTATTGAAAAATATTTTAATACTTATTATTCTTAATAATTTAATTATTAAGAATAATAGTTATATTCTGTGTAATTATATCAAAATAAAATTCTAATTTTTTATTGAAATTATAAATTGTAGATTGATAACATAAATTAATTGGAACGTTTTTAATATTATAAAAAGTGCACATCGATGATTTTTTTAAATTTAAATAAAAATAATAACATATTTTAATGTCTAATGTATTAAAATCCAAGTAGCATATACAATTATCAATATTAAAAATATCATTATCAGCAATAAAAGTTGGATATTCTAATGTATTTAATGATAGTTTTAGATTTAATGCTTCAATTTCAATATTTGAAGAATCAATATTAAAAATTTTTTTTGATAAAGTAAAATCACTAATACTAAATATGTTAGTATTAAAATAACAAATGTGATTATAAGGATTTAAATAGAAATTTTTTTTTTCTTTTAAATGAGCACCAATTTTTAATGTTGAACCTATAAAACAATAATCAACATTCATTGCGATATCAATGTCATTAGTTTCGGACGAAGAAATTTTTATGATAGGTTCATTATTACTATTATTACCCATAATGACATTATTCGATACATTTATATCATATGAATAATTTTTAACAACTTCTAAAATATTTGTATGTATTTCATTCCATGGTAATTTTCGTGTTCCTAAGTTAGAACCATTCGATAATAAATTATAATTAAAAATTAAATTATCGTTTTTATTAATAAAAATTTTTGGACAACTTATATTTCCCAAAATTTTTAAATCGTTTAAACAAGTAATATTATTTAAATTAGTTTCGTTTAAAACTTTTAGACTTTTCAGAATTTTATCTTCATACATTTATATATTATGTAAGAATAAATATTTCATATAATGAAATAATTATTTTAAGATAATTATATTTTATTCTTAATCCTTATTTAAATATATAGACTATAATGGCTGGTGGATTATTACAATTAATATATATTGGTACTCAAGATATATATTTAACTAAAGACCCTGAAATAACTTTTTTTAAATATATATATAAGAGACATACTAATTTTTCTCTTGATACATCTATTGAAAATTTCCAATCTATGCCAGGTTTTGGCAAAATATCTCGTTTTACTGTTCCGAAAAAAGGAGATTTATTAAAAAATATTACATTAAATATAAAATTACCTTCTCTAAATTCATCAAACATTTCAACCATTAATTGTATTTGTGGTTGTTGTTCAATATGTCAATTAAATAATAATACTCCTTCATTAACATATAGTTGGGCTAATGGTATAGGACATATTATTATTGATTATGTAGAACTTCAAATTGGAGGTAAAGTAATCGATAAACATACAGGTGAATTTTTAGATATATGGACTGAATTAACACAACCTGAAGAAAAACGTTATGGATATAATGAAATGATTGGAAAAAAAGATCCAGCGTGTTTTTCAGTAAACTCTTTTCCTAATTCAATGGATTTATATGTTCCATTATCATTTTCTTTTTGTAGAAATATAGGATTAGCACTTCCTTTAATTTCTCTTTATAATGATGATATAGAAATTTTCATCAAATTTAAACAATTTAAAGAATGCTGGGTATCAAATATACAAAATTCTCCGGCACCATTAAATTCACAGTTAGACGTAACGATATTAGCTGATTATATATATTTAGATTTAGATGAAAGGAGAAAATTTTCTCAGAGTAGTCATTTATTATTAACTGAACAATTACAATATACTTCTCAATCATTTAATTCTAATTGCGGAAATCCTCGGATAGATTTATATTTTAATCATCCAATTAAACAATTGATATGGATAGTTCAAAGAGAAGATGTTATTGGTCCTGCGAATGGTTTATATACTGAAAATTCTATTGTTTACCCTGCTGGGAATGATTGGTTAAATTTTAGTTCTTCTTTAATTCCTTGGTTATCTGATGGAAAAGAATCGTTTGATAAAGGATCAATCTATTTTGATGGTATAGAAAGAGTACAAGAATTTTCTGCTAAATATTTTAGATTATATTTACCATATCAATATCAAACAAGAATACCACATAATTATATTTATACATATAATTTTGGACTAAAAACAGAAGAATTACAACCCTCCGGAACTTGTAATTGGAGCCGTATTGAACATTCACATTTATCTCTTAAAATAAAAAAAATAGATTATCCTTATAAAATTCGTGTTTATGCAATTAATTACAATTGGCTATTAATAACTAATGGAATGGGAAGTCTATTATATCTTAATTAATAATAATTTATTATTAATTAAAAAATTTAATAAATATCATAATTTTTTAAAATACTTTTCGTATCCAATTCATCCAATCTCCATAATTCATATGTTTTATCCGGAAAAGGCCTTTTTATCAATAATCCACATTTACCATTTTTAATTTCTTCAAACGCAATTTGTTTAGGTGTCAATCCTTCATATCCCTTAATAAATATCATCGACATAGAAGAAATTTGCATAGCTCTAATACTTACAAGTTTAGTTAATTCATATTTACTTAATCTTGGTTCAGGATACATAATTCTATCTTCATCCGGTATTTTTTTTTCTTCTAATGGTATTTTATCAATATCATCAATTATATCTAATTCAATAATATCTTTTAAACCTTGTTTTTTTTTTCTACCTTTTTCTTTAATACAACCTTCAATTTCTTCCCCTGCATCACTAATTTCATCATATTCATCTTCGCTTTTTTGTTCATTATCCGTTGCAATGTCTGCACCATCATTATCTTCTTCATTTTCTTCTTCTTTTTCATCATTATCATCATTTTCTTCGTCATCATTTTCTTCTTCATCGTCGTCGTCGTCTTCTTCTTTTTCCTCATCCTCCTCTTCTTCTTCTTCCTCTTCTTTATATAATTCAGTATCGGTATCATCGTCGTCTTTTTTTGAACCTCCTAATATTTTTTTTTTATTTTTTTTTAAATCTGGAACTTCTTCAGATGTATTTTTTTTTATTTCTTTTTTTGATTGTTTTCTTGAATTCATATTTTATAATATAATATAATTATCTTATTTTATATTATAATTTAAGTTCAATTTTTCCAATGTTTTTTACAATAAACGCAAAGATAAATTAATTGATAATTATTATTATTTTCTCTAAAAAAAATTGCTTCTTTTAATTCTTTATTTTCATGAGTTTTACATTTTTCATTTTTACAAACATAATTGCTTGTTCTTGGTAATGTATTATCTAATAACATATATTGATAGTCTTCAATATTTTTATATGTATCGTTATTATCTAATTTTTTAGAAAAAATAACAGTTCCAGGTTTGATAGTTTCATAAAATCCACAATTATAACAAATAAAATAATTTATCGAAGTAATATTATATTCTTGTTTTTTAATCGCTTTAGTTGTTTGAGAAGAAATTATATAATTAGTTATATATTCTTTTTTAGTATTATCTAATTGAGAATACAACTTATTTTTTTTTAAATAATCTAAATCAACTTTTTTAACTATTGAATTATCTATTTTTTTTTTAGATAATATACTCGTAATAATATCATCTAAAGTTCCAGTAATATCATCTTCAGAATCTTTAACAGCTTTATCACCTCCTTCTTGACCTTTCTTAATGTCCACATTTGGCAATTTATTAGTAATGTTATATCCATTGTCGCATTTTGGGCAAAACATGAGACGTTATTATTATTATATTTGGATAAGATTTATATTAATATATTTTCATTTTTTATATAAAAAAATGAAAATCTTTAAACATATTTAAAGATAATATATATTTGCAAAATAACTAAAAATGATAGATTTAAAACTTAATAAGGAAATTTTCGATAAAAATATTTCGTCAGACGAAAAAAATAAATCTATTCGTTCTTCTGATAAATCAGATAAATCAAGTAAATCAGATAAATCAAGCAAATCAGATAAATCGGTTAAATCAGATAAATCGGTTAAATCAGATAAATCGGTTAAATCAGATAAGAAAAAAAAGTCTTCAAAAACAAATTCCGATTATTTTACATCAGAACATAGTGATGTTGCTTATATGTATAGTAATAATCAAGTTGAAGATATTCTTTATAATTTTTTAGAAAAATATAAAGTGAATAAAGATACTGAACAATACACCCATGTTATGATTGATTCGCCTTATAATAGTTATAATATTTTAGAAAATGAAAAATCGACGTTTAATGATTTATATTATAAAGTCATAAAAAAGGGTAAAACATTGTCTCTTGCTGAAAAAAAATGTTCGTTAAATCCATTAATTATTGATTGTAATTTCATTAAAAATAAAAAAGATGGAAAAAAATTATATGAATCTAGACATATAGATTTAACAATAAAAGTTTTGAAAAAAATTATCAAAAAATATTTTGATGTCAAAAAAGAAAATTTTATTGTTTTTATTTTAGAAAAAGAACCAACGGTATGCCGTGAAATGGTTCATGATTCATTTCGTTTACAATTTCAAAATTTATGTATGAAAAACGAAATTCAATATCTAATCCATTCCGATTTTATTTATGCATTAAATTCAAAAAATATTTATCATGACATAGATCACGATAATGGTTTAGATATGATTTGGAAACAAGATGATATATGTAAAAATCCCGTTGTTATGTTCGGTAGTTGTGCATTACATTCATCACCTTATAAATTAACGAGAATTTTAGATGGATATAATACAAACATTCCAATCACTTTATACAAAAAAAGACAAGCTCCTATTTTTTTAAGTGCAAGAAAATATAGTTTAGATGTAAACGAAGAACATTTAACACCGTATAATTTAAATGTTAATTTAGAACAATTAGAGGAACGCATCCAATCTTTTCAAATAAAAATTCCAAAAACAAAAATTGGAGGTACATTTATCAAAAAAGCACTTTCGATTGATGATTATAACACTGCTGTTATTTTGTCCGGATTTTTAAACGAAAAAAGAGCGTCCACACCAATATTAGCAATTCAAGTTGGTTGGGCTTTACATAATATTGATTATAAATTATTACCATACTGGATTAAATTTATGAAATTAAATAAAAATCATAAAACAGATCAAGAATATACTAATGAATGGACATTAATGAAAGATAGAGGTTATTATCTTGCTTCGTTAGATTATTGGGCTTCTCAAGACAATAAAGAATTATATGATAATTACCAAAAAACTAAAATATCAAATTTAATTAAAAAATCATTATTAGAAAAAGGAACACCTTATAGTATTGCATTAGTATTATTCGAAATGAATAGATACAAATATGTATGTAGTTCGTTAAAACATAAAACATGGTATGAATTTAAAGAACATAAATGGAATACCTTACAAGAAGGTTATACACTTTATAAATTTATTTCTGAAGAATTAGCAAAAGAATATTTTAAATATCAATATTTATATTCAACAGTTAATGAAAATATTAATGAATCTTTTGATAAAGATCGTGTTATTCAAAAGGTTAAAGATGTTGCGGCAATACAAAACAATTTAGGTAAAACAAAATTTAAAAATGATATAATGGCAGAAGCAAGAATGTTATTTTATAATGATAAATTTATTGAAAAGATGGATGAAAACCGTTTATTATTGGGATGTAAAAATGGTGTTTATGATTTAGAAAATTTATATTTTAGGCCTGGTTGTCCGGATGATTATATCACTATGAGTACTGGAATTGAATATTATGAATACGATAAAAACGATGAAAACATAAAAAATGTTGATAGATTTATTTCGCAAATTCAAACTGATAAAGTTATGAAAAAATATTTATTATTATTAATAGCAACATACTTACAAGGTAATGTTCCAGAAGAAAAATTCCATATTTGGACAGGTACAGGTGCTAATGGTAAAAGTAAATTAATTACTTTAATACAAAAAGCATTAGGAAATTATGCAGGTGTTTTTTCTATTTCTTTATTAACAAAAAAAAGAGTATCATCGAGTAGTGCTAATCCAGAAGTAGCTGATAAAAAAGGTGTTCGGTTTGGTTCATTTCAAGAACCCGAAAAAGAAGATAAAATACAAATTGGTATGGTTAAAGAATATACTGGTGGGGATAAAGTCCAAGCGAGAGCCCTTTACGACGCTCCAATTTATTTTGCCCCACAATGGAAATTAGTTATTTGTTGTAATGAAATACCAGCTACTTCAGCAACTGGAGACGGAGGATTAAAAAGAAGATTAAGAATAGTAGAATTTAAATCTAAATTTGTTGAATTTCCAAGTAATCCAAAAGAATTTTTAATAGATAAAGATTTACCAGAAAAATTAGAAATTTGGAAAGAAGCATTCTTATCTACTTTAATACATTATTATAAAATTTATAAAAAAGAAGGTTTAATTGAACCAGAAGAAGTATTAAGATTTACTAAAGAATATCACGAAAAATCTGATGTATATGCTGAATTTTTAAAGGAAACAATATATTACGTCAAAGATGATACATACAACGTTTCATTAAATAATTTATATGCAATATTTAGAGATTGGTATAGAACATACGTAAATGAAAAAACAATTCCGATTAAAAAAGAATTTCTAAATTATTTTAATTCGAAAAAGGAATTTGAAAATTTAATAAAAAATGGAAATCTTTTTTGTCATGATCTTACATCAAATAGAGAGGATGAAGAAGAATCGAATCCAATAATTAAATCAATCGAAAATGGACCTAAAAAAATATAATTTTATTTTTTAATTAAAAATTGAAAAATAAAAAATATTTCTACAAATTTATTAATATTTACTAATATGCATAAATATATTGTGGAATGGACTAAAAATACCGTTATTTTTTCAAATGAAAATAATGAATATCTATTTCGTATTTCATTAAACCAATTCCAAAATAAAACATATATTATAAAAGATGTATCTAACATCTATCTTTTTAAAAATGAAAAATTATGGAACATTTATTATATCGAAAAAGATAATGTTTTTTTATTCGGAGAAAAAATAAATAATATTTTTATTTATATTATCGAAAATATAAATAAAAAAGGAAATTTCTATTCATTAATAAAAGATTTCCAATAAATTATTTTATTTTTTAAAAATTATAAAATAAAATAATTATTCTTCTGACAATTTAATCAAATATTTTTTTATTTCTTCATCTAAAATTTTTGATTGTTTAATATAATACTTTTTCTGTAATTTATTTAATATATTATCATAAATTATTCGTAAATGTTTTTTTTCAGTGTAAGTATCATCGCGATTCAATATATAAGTAATCATTTTTGACATAAATTTTAAATGAAATTTATACGGAACAAACTCAAATATATTTGTTAATGATACATTAATAATTAATTTGTCTGCTCTTATAAAATATTGTCCAACATTAAAAGTACTATTAATTTCAATGTCTTTATTTGCTTCATCTAATACAGAATACACGCCAGTATTATTTATCTTGATATATTTATTTTTTGGATTCGAATTTGAAAAAATAGTGTAAAATATATCCGTGCTATACACTATCATCGACAAGATTTTTATTTTATTTTCCAAATTAAAATTGTGTTCCCATTGTGGTTTTATATTATTAATAAACCATAATATATCAGGATGTTCTTTAAAATCATCTAATTCTAAGAAATGTTCCATAATTTTTTTAGTGTATAGTTTAAAGTAATAATTATATAAAAATTTTTCTATTATTTGAGGTTTTAATGAATTTTTTTTATGAAATGATTTACAAAATATTTCTATTTTTTTTTTGTCTTTTTTTAATTTATTTATTAAAAAATCAGAAATTAATTTTTTTATTTTTTTTTTTGTAAATTGTATTAATTCATTTTTCCAATTACCCATTTTTATCGTATGCATTATCTCGTAATCCTCAATCGTAAATTTATTTATGAATAATTCTTCAACATAATTTGGTTTTTTAAAAATATTGTTATTAATATCAATATATATCTTTTTATGTTTATCATATATGTGTGAAAAATCTGATAATTTAATATCGATATTTATTTCGTATCCAGTAAATATTTCTAATAGTTCTTTAACAAAATTATAAATAGTAATAACGTCGTTATGTTGATTTGAATATTTATTTCTAAAGATTATTGGTATTTCTTCAAAACGACTCGTAAATATACTTTTAATATCTTCATCTTCTAATACTAATAATTCCATAAAAATTATTAATGGTAATAGTTCATCAGAACAACCATAAACATAAGAATAAATAAAAAATATTGCCAAGTTATTATCGGTAATTATATCGGGTATTAACATTTTTATTTTTTGGATATTTTGAAAAAACGTTGATTTGCTTCCATCGATTAATGTTAAATCACTCATTAAGGACCTTTTAATTATACTCATTTTTATCGATGGAAATGACTCTAAGAAATGTTCGTATAAGTGGGCTTGTGCATATGGATCATGTGTAAGATTATATGTATATAATTCAAAATAACCTTTATAAATATATCTTGTATAATTCATCTCGTCCGGATGAACAATATAAAACTCTCCTTTCAAATCATCTAAAGTTTTTATACTGAATCCGTCAACATATATTTCTGGATTAATAAATGGTATATTACCTTTATATAAATCATATAATTCTGAATAATATAAATAAAATTGATTTGCCATTTTTTCGTATTCAGACAAATAATATTGTGATTTAATTATATTATTAATTGGACTATCATTATTTATTGTTATTTCCTTATTTTTTGGAATATAGCGAAACTCACTTTTAGGTCTTTCAATGTATTTTTCAAATGTATCATATTTAGAAATTACATTTTCTGAATTTATATCTTCGTCCAATGAAAATAATTTATTTTTATATTTATTTGATTTTAATAAAGATAAATATGTTTCTTTAAAATTTATTTCAGTAATTTTATATCGTGGTTTTACATTTAACACTTTTTCTAATGAATATAATAAAACAGCAGTTCCGCTTTGTACTCTTCCTACTCTTCCAATTCTTTGTTTATAACTATTATAATTTATAGTTTGTAAATACATTACGGTTTCATTTAATGTATAATTATAAATAGGTACTTTCGTTTTACCAGTATCAATTACTATTTTTAATATATCAATCGTTATACTTGCCTCAGCAATATCCGTAGCTACAATAACAATTTTATTATATGTTCCAACAGATACCTGATTTTTACTATATGGTTCTGTTTTACTTCCTGTATAACTTTTTAATGTTTTTGCGGTAATTCGTCTCACAAATTCTTGATTTTCCGAGGGTAAGACAGAATAAAATGGCAAACATAACACATCTGAATTTGTTGATTCATTAATTTTTTTAACTGCATTATCGATTTCATTTTGTCCAGGCAAAAATAATAATAATGCTTCTGATTTTTTTAGATAATTAGTATATTGAAGAGTTCTTTTTATAGCATTGTCTATATATTTTTTTCCGTCTTCATTTTCTGGGTCGTCATGAAATATTTGTTTAATTTCATATTTAGTAGAACCTTGTAAACCAGGAATACTAATATCTAGTCTTCTATCTATTAAATTCCTATTAATTATAAAGTTTGATTTATCTATATATTTGTTAATATAAAGGTCAGTAGATAGAGGAAATAATCGATTATCGTTAATAGGTAAAAAATAATTTCTATAACGTTTTTCATCACTATCTAAAGTAGCACTTACACTAATTATTTTTAATTGATTATTAATATAAGTAGCAATTCTCATAATCGAAAATATTATTTCCATATTCGGATTATGTTCATGTGATTCGTCGACAATTATTATATCATATATATTTTGATCTTTACAGACATATTTTTCATTTTCGGATTTTGAACCTTCTACATATTCTGGATTTAATTTTTTTCCTAATAAATTTTTAGATAACTGTTCTTTTAATGCACCATCTGTTATATATCTTACGAAATAATCAATATCACCTACTTGTTTTTTATTATGATGTTGAAATTGTATTTCAAGACTATTTGAAAATATTTCGACATCTTTACCATCTTTTTTAGTAGAAATAAAAATTGGAACTCCTAATTGCATAGAAACTCTTTTTGCATTATCTTCCGTCGGAGATATACGTGGTTGTGAACATGCTACTTTTCCTTTCAGAAAAGCTACCTTACTAAAATATAACGCTAATACAGGTAAAATTGTAGATTTACCAACACCAGTACCCCCAGACATATAAATCACTCTGTTATTTGTAAAATGAAAATAATAATTTAATTGTGCATAAAAATCTAGTGCATATGAAAATACCCATTCTGAACTCTTTTTTAATGCACTAAACAACGTTGTATGAACATATTTAGTTCCTGTTAAATAATAATAACTGTCTTTATGTTTTTCGATATTTTTTTTAACAACTTCAATATAATATTCTTTTTTTTTTTTCTCATTTACCGGAATTTTTTGCAATACATCATTATGAACATATTTACTTAACAAACCTTTATAAATTAATGATTTATAAACTTCATCTAAAAAAATAAAATTTTTTTTTAATTCTGCTTCAATAATTAATGTATGCATTAAAACTTGTTTTTCATATTTCATTTCATCAGAAGAAGCAAGCCTTATATATTCCGGATATACTCTTGTTAAATTTCCTTTTATATTAAACCAGGTATATCCTCCAAATCCAAATAGTTGCGGATATGTTTGTCTTATTATTTTTTGATTATTTCTATCAAGCATTAAATATAAATCAGTATTAAAATTTAATCTATCTATAATTAACATTTTTAGTTCTGGTGTTAGAGAACACCAATATTTATTTATTTTTTCAGTTTGTTTTTCGAATTTTACAAACAATAATGATTTAGAAAAATTGTATAAATTTTTACAGGTTACATGTTTATCGATTGAAAATTTTATTTTATACTTAGTTCTATTAGAAATTGTGGAAATATAATTATTTTCTCTTAACAATTCGAAATAAGGTTCAACGTCATTTTTCCATAATACCATTTTATGAAAAAAATATGTTTTTTTAAATTTATCCATATCCGTAACTATAACATTATATGCTACTTCCACGCCAACAGAAATTACATTTTTTAACATATCATGAATAATTTGTTGTTTTTTAAAATAGTCTGGTTCTTCTTCTTCATCCTCATCATCATCTTCGTCTTGATAAACATTACCATCTTCATCTACAAGATTTTTTTTTTGTTTTTCTTCTAATTTTTTTTTATTTTTATCATTCAAAATAATAAATTGTTTTTTTTTAATTAATTCCATTTCAATTTCATTATTAATAACATAATTTTCTATTTTTGAATAGAGATATTTGAATGTTTTAGCACATGCTTCTGATTTAATGCTATAATTTAAAACGTCAAAAAATAATCCATTTGATATTTTATTTAAAAAAATATTCCATTCAAAAATAACATTATTTTTTTCTTCTTCTAATAATTCTTTGTATAAAACATTTTTATAACTGTATTTTATCATGTTAGGAAAAATAACGCCTAATAATATAATTAGTGGAGTTGTTAATCCTGGTTCTAAATATATGTCATAAATAAACCATTTAATTGATTCCATAGATTTAAAAAAATCATGTGTTAATGTCTGATAAATGTCCGAAATATAAACAGTATTAGGATAATCAATCATTTCATTCATTATTCCAATGTCGTCATGTGGAATAATATAATTTATATGTGAAATATTTATGTTATTCATTATATATCTTTTCTTTTCGGTATCGTCAGTAAATTTATCGATTTCCACATATATATCAGAAATTTTTTTTTTCAAATAAATATACGAAGGGAGATTTAAAACATCATTATAAGTCATAGGAAGTATATTATACCAATTTACATAATATTTATAAGCTAATTGTTTAATTGTTTCTTGTAATGCACTTGCATTTGTTCTTAGAATCATCTTAGAATCATCCTTTTCAAGTGGAACATAATCATGTTCTTCTTCGTATGTAATATTATAACTATTAAAATGATTATACTTAAAATTCGAATGAACTTTATAAATATCTCTAAAATTTTTTATAATTTCAAATTTAGATTCGTCCATATGTGGAAAAAGTATTTTAATAAGAACATGGACTATTCTATAATTATTCAGTTTTAATTGTTGATTAAAAATTTCTAAGTCAATTCCATTATACAAAGAAATCGTTTTGCAAATCCACAAAATTATTTGGAGCAAATAATCAAAGTCTGAACTTATCAATTTAGGAAATTTTTTTTTTATTGCTAACTCTATAGTATACACGTCGAAATATTCTGTTGTTTCCATAATATTATTTAATGATAATTATATCTTAAAATATTGCAATATTATATTAATGAACATTTGTAAAGAAAAATTAACCTTTAATAATTCAAAAATAGAAAATTTTTATAATAATAAAACATTATTTTCACAAGACTACGTTATTATTATTGTAAGTATAATTATATGTATATTGCTTTTTTCAATATTAATAATTATTTATTGTAAAAACTATGATAGTGATATATTGCTGAACATTGGAGGTTCCATGTCGTCACATAGTGGTAGTTTATTAGGTACTAAATATGATTACAGAGTTAGAAGGATTGAGTTATAATATTTAATTGATTTATTCTAATTAGATTAAATCAATTATAAATTTTTTAACATTTTCATAATTTACTTCTTGGTATCTATCATATAAATTATAAATTTTATTATCATTTACAATATATAAAGAAGGAAAACCCTTAACATCTAATTTAGGATTTGAAATAATATTTTTATTTTTTTCCATTTTTGCATTTATTGGATTCATATTAATAATATATTTATCATATTCATCTACAAGTTTATTCCAAGATTCATAAAATATTTTACAATATCCACAATCTGGATGAAAGATAAAAATAACAGTAGGACAGCCATAATTATTATCTGAAATTTTTTTTTTTAGATCTAATTCTTTTTTTGTAAAAAGTTCTTTATTTGGAAAAACTTCTGTAAATTTTTGTGAAATTTCTGCCAATAATTTTTTATTCTCTTCCGTTTTTTCATAATCATTATTACCACCATATTTTACCGTGTTATTATCATTTAATGGATTAACTGCCTCTACAATTTGTTCTTCTGATTGCGTTAATTCTTTTTTATTATCATTTAATTTTCGAATAATATAATTGGAAAGTAGTACATAATCAGCAATTATTTTATAGTCATCATTAGTATGTTTATTTTTATTAATAAGCAAATTTTGTTCAATAGAAATTTTACCGAGTAATATTTTTAAGTTTTCCTCATCATTACTATTTTCTACTAATTTCTTATAATCAGAAAAATTTTTTTCCATATTTATAATATACATAAATATAACATATTCTTTATTAAAAATATATTTATATAATAATAATGGAATTATCTAAATCCGGAAAAATTTGTTTAACTGATTGTTATCCTTCTGGATATATCTCTATTCATCCAGTAACCCTTAAAACTCTTAAAGGTACATATCCATATTGTGCAGTGAGACCTTTCGAAAAAGAGGGATATATACATTTTGAAGACGAATGTCAAGAATCTACAAAAAAAAAAATAAATACTAATCTATTATATCCAATTACTGATTTTGAATATTCTGATTTTCTAAAAGAGGCGTATAATATCGAGACGTTTGAAGATACTATTTTATTTATTAAAAATAATCCAGACATTAATCACGGTTTATATTTGCGTCTTCTGAATGTTTCTTGGAAAAGTTTTGGATTAACTTTATTGGCTAAAAATAAAAAAATTCCAGAAAAAAATCAATTATCCGATATTATTGTCGATTTTTATTATAATCTTTCTAAAATTAATAATATCGATACATCTCATAAAAAAATTCGTTCGCAATTAGAAAAATATATTGAAAAAGAATTTAAAGATAGAAAAATGTATGATTCTAACCATCATTTTAAAATAATGGAAATGTTATAATAAGTTAATTTTCTTTTAATATAATATATAATGTTTAATCAAAAAGGAGGTCAGCAAGTCTTATCAGTAAAAAAAGTAGTGTCACCATTTACATATGATAGTTCATTAGTTACCTTATACCCAACAATTGAAAATATACCATCTTATTATTCGAGTTCCGACCAATTAAATAATGATAGAGATATTCAAAGAAAATTAATTGATTATTTTCATTCAAAGGCTACCGATAAATGGTTATATAATGATTTTGATAGTTTATTGGATTATTTTGAAATTACTAATAATAAAATTAAATTAATTTCATCTGTCCATAAAAAAAATAAAAATAATAGTAGAAAAAATTCTAAATTAATATTTCAATTCATAGAAATCAGTTTATTAACGAAAAAACTCATTAAAAAAATTTTAATGGAATATGTATTTTCTATGAACGTTAATTGGTATGATTTATATTATCATTCCAAGGCTATTAAAGATTTATTATTACATCGACTCAAAAAAAAATTAAGAAAATTAATTAGAAAAATTAAAAAATAATTAAAAATTATTTTAATTATTTTTCAAATCAAAAAAAAAATATAAATCATAAATAAAACAATTTCTTATAGTTGTATATCTTTTACCTTCCATCCATTGAACTTCACTATCTTCTTTCATCTGTGTATTGATTAATTTAATTGATAAACCTTGTTTCATACATAAAAAAACAATATCTTTATTCTTCAAATATTCAGTCAAATATATATGTGTATGACAATACTGTTCAAGTGCTCTTTTAACAAAAAGTGAATTACTCTTTAATGCATTATCTGAATAATTTAAGTAAATATTATTTTTTATTACTGATGATATGATTTCATAATCTTCTAAATATTTTTTATCTAAATTAATAATATTCAATCCGCATTTTATAGCATGCAATATAATTTTTCTATCATGTTTAATTTCATGTGGTAAAATTGTATAATTAGAAACGTCTGTTTCAAGTGCAATCATAACAAGTTCGTGATCAATTTTAAAAATATCAGGAATCATAAAAAATAATTTTCCATTTTTTTGTAATGCTTTTTTTATAATTTCTCTATTATATAAATATTTTTCGTCTAAAAAATTAATTGGCATATTCAAATCTAAACAATAATATATAAGTTCTTCACTATTTTTTAATTCATCTGATATATATTGATAGGCCATTCCACATAAACTTTTTTGTATTGCAAGTTTTGCAAGTTCTCTATTATTTTTTAATCGGTCTGAAGCATATTTAATCATTGTTCCATTTTTATTAACTAAAAATTCGAACAATTCATAATCATCCTTGCGAACACCTAAATAATTTTCATAATTTTCACTACTTTTTTGTAGTAATAAAAATATGATATTTTTATCATTTTTTAATTTATCTGATAAAAAATAATACGATTCATAATTATTTTGGAGAGAATATTCTATTATTTTAATATTCTTCTTCATTTCTTCATCCAAAAATTGTATTATTAAACCATCTTTTTTTACAGCAAATTTAACAATTCTATAATCTCTTTTATAATGTTCAGGTAATGTTATAAAAAGATTTATATTTAATTTTAATAATTCGATAACGATGTTCCTATATTGTTCAATATATTCTTCATCATAAAAATTAGGATTTTTTCTTAATGATTTATGTAATTTGGTACTATTCATAAATTATTTTTTATTAGACAAAAGATAATTTATTAAAATATTTTTTTTTCATTTTTTATTTAAAAATAAAATTAGTTAATATTTTAACAGATTTTATTATGTCAGACGATATTGAAGATATTGTTATTGAAAAAAAAGGTAATTTGATTGATAAATATTTTTATTATCAAAATTATTATGAAAAAAAATACGGCAAAGATAAAACAATTGTTTTTATGGAAATTGGTGCTTTTTATGAATCATATGCTACAGATACTGAAGGACACAATATTCGTAAATTAGCATTAGAAACAAGTACACAAAATAATATTAATTGGACATGCACAAAAAAAAACAATAACATTCCAGAAGTGTCAAGAAAAAATCCATATTTATTAGGATTTAATAGTATTTCTAAAGAAAATTTTGTTTATTTTTTAGTTGAAAATGGATATACTGTAGTATTGTTTAAACAAGTTGAAACAAAAAATACAAATAATTTAAAAAATACAGAACAAAAAGAAAGATGTCTCGAAGGTATATATGATTCTACAACATATATTTCATCTAATTTAGAAAATACGGTTGATAAATTTACTTGTTGTATTTATATATGTAAATTTAAAAATAAAGCGAATGAATATTTAGACAAGCTAGCAATTGGGATTAGTTTAATAAATATTGAAACAGGCAATAACATTATGTATGAAAGTTGTTCTAAACAAAGTGATCATTATTTTCCTCTTGATGAAATTAAAAGATTATTAAATTATTATAAACCTGCAAATATTTTTTTATGTTGCAAAGAAGATATAAATGAAATAGTTAAATATTTAGAATTAAAAGAAGGAACATATAAATATTTTGATATGACTGAAGATTTATTTCCGGAGGATATTTTTAAAACTCAATATCAAAATAAATTTTTGGAAAAAATATTTCATCATAAAAAAATAGGTGATATTACTATGTTAGAAAATTTAGGTATTTCAAGATATATATACGGAATCATAAGTTATATCATCCAATTAAATTTTATCTATTCAAAAGATCCTTCAGTTATTAAAAATTTATCAGAACCACAATTATATGAACAAGATAAATTTCTAATTTTAGGTAATGATGTTATTGAACAATTAGATATATGTGGACTAAATGGAAATAAAAAAAATTCATTATTCGAAATAATAAATAAGACTTTAACGATTTCAGGAAAAAAATTTTTACATTATAATTTATTAAATCCAATTACAAACATAGAAGAAATTAATGATAGGTATGATATGATTTCAGAAATTAAAAAACATTTTATAGATGAATTAAAAGAAGAATTAAAAAAAATATATGATTTAGAAAGATTACATAGATATTTAATTATAGGTAAATTACATCCAAAACATTTTATTAGATTACATGAAACATATGAATCTATTATAAAAATAATAAATATTTGTAAAAAAAGTAAAATTATTAAAAAATTACTAAATAAAGATAAAATTAATTTATTTGAAAATTTTATTGAAGAATATACTAAAGAATTTAATTTAACTGAAATGAATAAATATATGCTTAATAATATAGATAATTCTTTTTTTAAAAATCAATTTCAAGAAGAACAAAATAATATATTAATATTAACAAATAAAATAGAAAAAATTGTTAAATATGTTAATGGATTAGTTGATAAGAAAGAAACACCCAAAAAATGTATTAGTTTAGAATATAATACAATAGAAAGAAATTATATAAAAATTACTAAAAAACGTGGAGATATATTAAAAAAAGAAATATCAAAATTAGATAAGACAATTATTAAATGGGATAAAGTAGAATTTAAAAATACTTCTATCAAAAATCAGGATAAAGGAAATTATAAATTAATTATTCCTGAATTATATGAATATTCATATAAAATTGACGAAATAAAAGAAAATTTAAGATATAAAGTCAAAGACAAATATTTAGAATGTCTTCAAAATTATACTAATAAATATTATAAATGTTTTAAATATCTAGAAGATTTTATCTCGATGATTGATTTTTTATATTCAGGAGCGGTGTGTGCTCAAGAATTTAGATATGTTAAACCAATTATTCAAGATAAAAATAATGGTTCGAGTTATATTAAGACGTTTCAATTAAGACATCCTATTATAGAAAGAATAAATACTATTTCTGAATATATTCCTCATGATATATCTATCGGATTAGAATATAAAGGATATTTAATTTATGGATTAAATTCGGCTGGTAAAAGTTCTATACAAAAAGAAATTGGATTGTCTATAATATTAGCACAAATAGGTTATTATGTGCCTGCAGAAAGTTTTATTTATTTTCCATATACTGGAATATATGCAAGAATAAATGGTAATGATAATTTAATGAAAGGACTTTCGAGTTTTGATTTAGAAATGTTTGAATTGAATTCTATATTACAAAGGACAAATAATAAAGGAAAAAATACATTAGTTATTGGCGACGAGGTATGTCGTGGGACAGAAATAATAAGTGCTATATCTATTATAACATCAATATTATTATTGTTAATTGAAAGAAATTGTAATTTTATTTTTACTTCACATATTCATAAAATTAGCACTTTGCCGGAAATAATTAATTTAAAAGAATTAAAAATATGTCATTTAAAAGTAGAATTCGATAATCTAAAAAAAAGATTAATATTTTATAGACAATTAATAGACGGTTCTGGACCTGAAACATACGGTTTATTAGTAGCAAAATTTAGAATTCAATGTGAAGAATTTATATTAATAGCAGAAAAAATAAAAAAAAAGCATATGAATGAATCTAAAACACTTTTAGATGTTAGAAAATCAAAATATAATTCGTCTATTTATATGGAAAAATGCCAAATTTGTCATCATAAACCTTTGATAAGTGATGAATATATAGAATATTTAGATACACATCATATTAATTTTCAAAAAGACTGCGATTGTTCAGGATACATAAAAAATAAATCACATATCCATAAAAATAATGAATCTAATTTAATAGTTTTATGTAAAAAATGTCATCAAAAAGTACATCACGAAAAAATAATTATAAAAGGATATTTACAAACATCAGACGGACCAATCATTAATTATTATTATAAATAATCATAATTAATTCTAATTACTATTCACTTTATTTTCTAAGGTATTTATATATGGATAGACCAAGTCCTTCTGAAAGTGCAACGCTTTTTGATATTGGAACAAAAAAAATAGGTAATGATGGAAAATTATGGATAATAATAAAAACATCTAATGGAACTAAAAGATGGTCTAAATATACAGAATTTTTTTTTAAAATAAATAATAATGAAGTAATAGAATTCAAATTAAATAAAATTAAAAATATTAAGGAACATGGTATTTTTCAGGTAGATTCATTTCCTGTTATTGGAGAACTTAACTATTCTCCACTCAATGGTTTTAAAATGTTTAGAAAAGGAAGTTATTATATTTATACTGTAGATGACAACTTTCTTTTATGCAAAGAACAATTAAATAAAAAAAAATTATTAAATACTGTGTGGAAATATACAGGTTATAGCGTCGCCGTCGATGGTGGAACGTTTGGAGTTTGGGATTACGAATCCGTTAAGAAATTATCAGATATAGACTATAAAATAATAAAAAGAAAAATACGTACTACAATTCCATTATTCCATAATAGTTTTAGAAAAAACAAAAAAACAGTTAAACATATAAAAATTGAAGATTTTGATGAATATGATAAATACAAATATTATAACGTTGATGGAAACAAGATTATAGGAATTGTATGTTCTACACGTGTCGGAGATGGCTATTTTAAGTGTTATCAAGATGAAAATAGCCAAAGTCTAATGCTGTGCGGAGGAAAAACACACCTTCAAATTAATAAAATAATTGAAGATTATATTAATGCATCAAATAATAAATATGTATTAAAATCAAAAAAATCAAAAAAATCAAAAAAATCAAAAAAATCAAAAAAATCAAAAAAATCAAAAAAATCAAAAAAATCAAAAAAATCAAAAAAATCAAAAAAAACAAAAAAATCAAAAAAATAAAAATATAATTATTATATTTAAAAAAAATAACAGGACCAATCATTAATTATTATTATAAATAATCATAATTAATAAAACAATGTGTGATTTATATTTTAATGCATACAAAAACAACCGAACCTACACAAACAACCCCAACGAATGCAACAACTAAAAATATTAATCCAGCATCAACCATATTTAATATATTATATTAAAATATTTTTTATTAAATAATTAGAATAATTAAAAATAAAAATGAATATCATTAAGTTTTGGAGATAATTTTTTTAAGATACTATCAATAAAATTACACCTATTATTAATTTTTACTAAATTTACACAAATTGCACTATTGCAAGTATTATTTTTCTTTTGGAATGAGAAAATAATTCTGTATATCGGATCGTTTTGTACGAAATATATTTTAAAAAATGAAAATTTTTTTTCTTCATTATTAAATACAATTATTTTTGTTGTTGCATTTTCATATATAGACTTCGTAGTACCATTTAAAATACTAACCTTATCAATTAAAAACGATTTATAACATATGATTCCATAACTTTTAGGAAGTGGAAAAAATAAATAAGTAATATCCATTAAATTATCTAAATTCGCCATAACATATATAATAAAATATTTTTCAATGTTTCCATCGTCATCAATATAAAATACAATTCTATAAGATTCAGATTTATTAATAAAATATAATACGTTATGTATAGAATATACCTTATTAATATCGAGTAAATATAATACATAAATTAGATTATCATAATTTTTTTCAATAAATGATAATATATTTTTCATAAATAAAATATTATTAAAATTATTTACATTAATTTAAAATTTCATTTTTTTAATTTAAGAAAACTAAAAAAAATGAAATTTTAAATTAATGTAAATTATATAAGTAATATATTATCCAATATTATTATGGCAGAAAATATTCTTGTTTACTATCATGGTGTAATCGGAGTTCCGGGTAAAGGTCCAAATTGGATTGAAAAATATAATCCGTCTACAACTATTGGAAGTATAATTCAAAAAATGACATCAGCAAAATTAGGTTATCAAAACAAACGCATTGAAATATTTAAATTCCAAAAAGGTGATCTAAATAAATTTGATAAAAATAATTTATATTGGAATCATAACACTAAAATGTCGGAGTATTTAAATACTATGGGATTAAATGGAAAAGATCTTTTTTTAGTATATGTATGTGTTTAATTTTTTTTTAATAAATAATAATATTATTTATTAAATAAATATATGGATAAATCTTTCATAGAATATTTTTTCGATATATTTTTTTTCTAATGATTCATAATATTCTAATTCTGAATTGTTCCAATTATTATTTTTTTTTCCAATTATAAAATTCTCCATTTGTTCTTCTCCAAACAAATAATAATTAATATATTCTTTTTTAAACAATTCAGATTTTGCCAATATGTACATTCCGTAAATTACATTATTATTTTTATCAAGTATTATAGGACTATTAATATCTGCACTAATAATTTTTTTATGATATTCTGAATATTTTTTAGAATGTTCTAAAATATTTTTAATGCTTATATATGTATTATTAATACTAACAAATTTTTTTTGAAGATTACTTACTATTTTATTTATATTTATTTGATAAATTTGACAATTAATTTTTTGTATATATAACATCATTAAATCAATTGAATAAATGTATTTTTCATCGTGATAAATATAATGTTTTTGAATATTATTTTTATGCAAAGGATAAATTTTTTCTTCCATAATTATATTTTATTGTTGTATTATAGTTAAAATAAAATTGATTAATTAAATATATTTATTCGAAGAAATAAAAACAAATAGAAAAAAATGAAGTCGAAAGGTGTAGGTAGTGCTTATATATGTATACGATATTTTTATAAAGTATCAAATTGCCGAATGGCTACAGAATTATTAATGGATGACATAAATCGTCGAATAATGGACGAAATCTGTCAAAAAACTATTGATAGATTACGTGATGAAAATTTATTTGAAACTTATTTAAAATGTCGTTCGGTAAAAAAAAAAATCAAATCATTTAAAGAAATTTTAGAAAAAAATCAAATAGATAATCAGAAAATTCAATCAATAGTAAAAGATTATGTTTTAGAATTAATTCCTCCGGGAACAAAAGGAACTATTCGAGGCAATAAATTTAATGAGATTATAAAAGAAAATATTGAAAATTTTTTTATTAATTCAGAAAGATTTGAAATACAATTTGAAAAACAATGTCCTTACATAAAAACATCAGAAAAACCAGATTGGTATATTTTAGATAAATCTAATAATAAAATATTAATCGGGATGAACCAATTGGATTTATGGAATGGAGGACACCAATTAAATCGGGGAGAAAAATATTTAATGAGTAATATTAATTTTCCAAATGTTAAATTGGTATGTGTTATCTGTAACAAAATACAATTTACAAATACAGATAATAAAGCTTATAAATTATTTAATGTTGGATTTAAAAATAATACTTTATGTTATCTTAATAATTTGAGAAATATTATTTATGATTATTTCGATTAAAAATTTTATAAAATAAATTTTTTAATAATTTCAAAAATCCATTCTCATACTATGAATAATTATTGTTCCAGATTTTAATATTGCAAAAATATTTATATAGGAACCTTTTGGTTGTTCAAGAATATTTAATTCGATAACTTGAACTCCTGGTGTTGTTGTTTTATTTATAACTAAAGATGAAATTATAGTATTATTATTATCGTCATAAAAAAGTATATTGCCGTTATCGTTTAATTTATCTATAATAGAAAACATAAAAGTAATTTTAGACAAATGACATTTTTTTTTTGGCAATAAAAGTAATCCAATAGAATTATTTATTGGCCCCATAATTTGTTTATCTGAAAAAGAAGAAATAATTGGCTGAGTATTTGACATATAATTTATTGTTCCAGAACATATTATTTTTGATTCAGGAGGACACGAAGCTAAATCAATATCAAGAAAAACGAGTGGAGATAATATTGAAAGAGAATTAAATATATGTGAACATAAAATTGTTCCTTTATTCAAAATATTAATTGTTGAAAAGGAAATGTCATAAATAGAACAGTTATTAATAGATATATTTTGTTCACAGCTTGTTAATGTATTTAAAGATATTTTATCTGAAAACATAGAAAAATTTAATGTATTTGTTCCTCCATGTATTGTTATAGAATTTTTAGAGGTGCAATAATTTAGATTCAAAGAATCGTTTAAAGAACCTGCTTTAAAACCTAATTTACCATTAACAATACAATTTGAAAAATCAAAAACATGTCTATTTGTTTTATCAACAGATACATCGAGATTAATGTTAGCATTAAAAGTTATATTTGAAAAAGAAAAACAGGCTTCTTCTAAATAATTATTTGTATGCATAATAATATTTCCATCGATTATAGAAGCATTTTTATCTTTTCCAACTAAATAAATGTTTGGTTTTAATTTAACACAACTATATGTATCAAAATGTCCAAGACCAATTTCAATTATATATGGTTTAGATAAAGAATTGTCTTGAATACTATTTATCGCTGAATAAATTGTTTTAAAAGGATAATTTATAGTTCCATCATTTTTATCGGAACCATTTACTGAAACATATACAATTTGTGTATTTTCTTTTAAATCAAATAGTCCTAAAACTGGAATAGTTCCCATTATTCCAGTTGGTCCAATTGGACCAGTTGGTCCAATATTCCCGGTCGGACCCGTATGACCAGTAGGTCCATCTTTTCCGTCAACTCCATCTTTCCCCGAAGGTCCAATGTCTCCTTGTGGTCCAGTAGGGCCCATTAATCCATCGAGGCCTACTTCTCCGATAGGTCCTTGTTCCCCTTTCTCACCCTTCTCTCCTCTATCTCCTTTATCTCCTTTATCTCCTTTATCTCCTTTATCTCCTTTATCTCCTTTATCTCCTTTTTCTCCTCTATCTCCTCTATCTCCTCTATCTCCTCTATCTCCTTTATCGCCTTTTTCTCCTTTTTCTCCTCGACTTCCACTAACACCTATTATTCCTCTTTCACCTCTTTCACCTGTTTCACCTTTATCACCTTTATCGCCTCTCTCACCTTTATCGCCTTTCTCGCCTTTATCTCCTTTATCTCCTTTATCTCCTTTATCTCCTTTATCTCCTTTATCTCCTTTATCTCCTTTATCTCCTTT
>JACCDL011196303.1_pt1 | contig 29761 bp, 27 predicted proteins | sample 7441931 | NCBI WGS metagenome assembly JACCDL01 (sample SAMN15323437, study PRJNA562643) | freshwater metagenome | isolation source: river surface water | place: USA:Blue River Watershed | collected 2017-08-16 | reverse complement strand
CTCGTTTCGGTGAGATCGTGGTGGATCACCACGGCGCGACCAACGCCCATGGCGTCTTTGCGGCCGGCGATGCGACCACGGTGCCGTACAAGCAGATCGTCATCGCTGCAGGCGATGGTGCAAAAGCAGCGCTTGGTGCCTTCGACTATCTGATTCGCAGCTCAGCACCGCCTGTCGCAGCGGCAGCCGCCTAAAGTTCGGCGAGCCCAACTGCCGATACGGCAGCGTTGGGCGTTGCAGCACCCGATCGTTCTGCATAATCTCCCGACAGCTCGAGAGCGAGTGATCCGTTGGGGGACTCTGTGTCGACTACTACCGATTTCGATTCATCTTCCCGCGCTCGAGCGCGACTGCTCGCCGCAGCGGTTTGTGTGAGCGCGCTGAGCCTCAGCGCTTGTGGTGGCGGTGGCGGCGGTGGTACGACCCCGGCTCCGCCCACCGTCGTCGGTCCGCCGCCAGCGCCGCCCCCGCCCCCTCCTCCGCCTGCACCACCACCGCCGAGTGGGCCGAGTTGGTCATCCGGTGTCTTCGCTGCCGCAAGCACCTTCAAGGATCGCTGCGAGATTCCGCGCTCCGGGGTCGATCTGAACAACCGCCCCTTCCCGGACAAAGCGGGTACCGCACTCGAGGAGCGCTTCTGGCTGCGTTCCTGGACCAATGAAACGTATCTTTGGAATACCGAGGTGGCCGACCAAAACCCGGCCAACTTCACGAGTCGTACGGCTTACTTCGCCGTGCTCAAAACCAATGCGGTCACGCCGTCGGGTAAGGAAAAAGACGATTTTCATTTCAGCGAGTCGACCGTCGCCTACCAGCAGCGACAGAACTCGGCGCCGCGCGCCACTTTCGGCGCGGACCTCATCGCGCTCTCCACCAGGCCACCGCGCGACTATCGCGTCGGGTATACCGAACCACAATCGCCGGCCGCTGCCATCACGGGCGGGCAGGCTAACCTCGTGCGCGGAACGCGTCTGCTGCGAGTGAATGGGATCGATCTCGTCAACGCCAACACGCAATCGGAGATCGATCAGCTCAATGCGGGGCTGTTCCCCGCAACCGCCGGCGTCAGCACGACCTTCGTGGTGCGAGACCCCGGTGCGACCAGCGATCGCACGATCACGATGACGTCGATTTCTTTGTCACCGAGCCCCGTCAATCGCACTCGCATCATCAACACACCGACCGGCAAGGTCGGCTACATCCTCTTCAACACGTTCAGCCCTTTCGAGAGCGAGCGCGCCATCGTTCAAGCGATCACCGAGCTTCGCATCAATAGCGTGACGGATCTCGTCCTCGATCTGCGCTACAACGGCGGCGGACTGTTGGCCGTTTCGTCACAACTCGCCTACATGATTGCGGGGGCCAATCGCACGGCTGGTAAATCGTTCTCGAAGCTGCGATTCAATCAAGGTGCCGGCTCGCTGAACCCGGTGACGGGGGGAGCGAATAATCCGACCCCGTTCTACTCGCAAACGCTCGGCTTCACCCTCACGAGCGGCACCGATCTGCCGGCGCTCAATCTCTCGCGCGTGTTCATCCTCTCCACCGCCGAGACCTGCAGCGCAAGCGAAGCGGTCATCAACGGTCTGCGCGGTATCGACCTCGAGGTCAACCTCATCGGCTCGAAAACCTGTGGGAAGCCATACGGTTTCTACCCCCAGGACAACTGCGGCGAGACGTACTACACGATTCAGTTCCAGACGACCAACGACAAGTCCTTCGGTGATTACGCGGATGGGTTCTTGCCGAACAATTCGTCGACGCAGTTCGGCGTACGCATGCCCGGATGCGAAGTGGCCGACGATTTGACGCGCGAGCTCGGTGATCCAAACGAGGCGTTGCTCGCCGCGGCGCTACAGTTCCGCGTCAACGGCACTTGTCCGGTACAACCCTCGGGCGCAGCGGCGACCAAGATGATTCGGCAGAGTGTGTCGGGGCTGCCACTCGAGCTGCCTCGCCGCAGCTTGATGGAGACCAACTACGACATGACGATGCCATCCGACCGCGCAGGAACACGTTGAAGTGCGCTCGCGCCCGGGCAAGATCGCGTTGATCTTGAGTCTCACCGCGAGCACCGGCGCGTGCCAGACCACCGTCGGCGCCGGCCTGAGAGCGGCGGTCTTGCTCGAACCGAGCGAGCAGACCCGCAGGCTACTCGAGAAGACCATCGAGGATGTGATCGGGCCGGGTCGAGTCACGCTCGGGCCCGTCGATCTTTCTCGCGATTCGGTGATCTCGGTATTGCCACCACCACCGGGGCCGTTCGAGGGCAACAGCCCGGCGATGCCGCGTTACTTCGAACTCGTCACGGATGGCAAGAAATGTTTCCTGCGCGAGCGAGGCAAGGACGAAGTGCGCGCACTGCCGGGCGCGACTTGTCGAGTGCGGTGAACTCGACCGCTTATTTCATGGGCGTCAAGCGAAACAGCTTGCCCATCGATTCAGACAAAACGTAGAGCGCGCCATCGGGCCCTTCGCGCACATCGCGCACTCGACCAAAGCCACCGATACGCTCCTCGCCCGTGACGCTATCGCCGTTCAAAGTGAGGCGAATCAGCATCTGCTCGCGCAGTGATCCCAAGAAAAGACTGCTCTGCCACTGCGGAAATAGCTTCCCGGTGTAGAAAGTCAGACCCGAGGGTGCGATCGACTGCGGCAACCAGATTTTCAAGGCTTTCGGGATGTCATCGCGCTCAGTGCCTTCGCCAATCGTGCGCCCGAGTCCATAGGTACGGCCGTGGGTGATGACCGGCCAACCGTAATTGCGACCTGCACGCAGGATGTTGAGCTCGTCGCCCCCTTGCGGTCCATGCTCATGAGCCCACAACTCACCCGTCCGCGGATGAATGGCAGCACCCTGTACGTTGCGATTGCCGTAAGTGAAGATTTGCGGCATCGCCCCCTCGCGCTTGGCGAGCGGGTTGTCCGCCGGGACGGCACCGGTTTCAGTGAGTCGCAAAACCGTACCGAGGTGGTTACCGATATTTTGAGCCTCGTCCTGTCGACCGCGATCACCGAGCGTGACGAAGAGGTTGCCGCTGCGATCCCAAACGAGTCGTGAGCCGAAGTGGTGGCCCGTGTTCACCTTGGGCTGCTGCACGAAAATCACCTGCACATCAGTGACACTGCACTGATCGGCCTCGCAGACGAGTCGGCCACGCGCGACCTCGGTGCCCACGGCTTCGGCATCGCCAGCCGAGTAAGACCAGTAGATCAATTGGTTCTCGCGATACTTCGGATGCGCGACGACATCGAGTAATCCGCCCTGACCGCGCGGCGTGACTTTGGGCAATCCCGAAACTGGACGCGCGAGCAACTTGCCTTCGCGCATCACGCGAAGATTGCCTGGCTTTTCGGTGATGAGGATCAAGCCGTCGGGCAGCAGGGCCACGCTCCATGGCGATGTCAGATCCGCAGCAACCGTCTCGACCTTGAGGGTGTAGCGCTCGGTTTTGAGAGGAGACTCCTGCGCCACCGTCATCGGTGCGGCGATAGCAACGATCATCGCCATAACGAATCCGTGAAGCTTGCTGATCCAATTCACTCTGACGAACATGGCCTTCTCCTTGGAACGATTTGGCTGTCTAACCTTACTACCTGCCCTCAGACCCATCCACGTCGCCACTGCAGTGCGTCCTTGAGCTCCCGCCATGCGATGACACGGACTCGCTTCGAATGAACCGCCTCGATCTCGATCGACACCACGGGCGACCCGGGCGGCAACGGCTCAATCACCTTGGTCACGAGAAAATGCTTTTCCTTGTTGCGCGGCACGACCGCCGTCCACTTCGTGTGCAGCAGCTTCTTCGGGCTCAAAGCGTTGATGGAGTCGCCCGTCATGTCGGAACGCCACGCCTCAACGCTTGCAGACCCTCCGGGCCCAACTGACGAAGCGTCGCGAGATTCGCGGTAGAGATACTACGGGTGTCACCGAAAGAGTCGACCGCCCGCGCGATACTCTCCTCGCGCAACAAGTGTAGCGTCGGGTACGGCGATCGATTGGTCGCATTGCCGATGTCATCGGACTTGGCATCGGCGAACTGGTAATCGGGGTGAAAGCTCGCGATCTGGATCTCACCCTCGAGTTCCAACACCCGCAGCAACTCATCCGCAACCTCTAGAAAATCATTGAAGTCGTAGAAATCCTGCAGAACCCGGGGGTGGATCAACAGGGTCGTCTCGATCTCCTCAGGCGGTGAGGAAACGAGCCGCTGCAACTCCGTCGCCAGGTCCTCGAGCAACGCCTCTGTGGTATCGGCGTCGCTCGTTGCGTAGCGGATCAACCCTTTGAGCGCAGGCGCCGGTGCGAAAGGACAAAGTTTGAGGCCGATAACCACCCGCTCGACCCAATCACGCGTGTCGTCGATGTAACGCGACATCACTCCCACTCGATCGTGGCCGGCGGCTTCCCGCTGATGTCGTACACGACACGACTGATACCTTTGACCTCGTTGACGATGCGGCGTGAGCAGACATCGAGCAAGTCGTATGGCAGATGTGCCCAGTGGGCCGTCATGAAATCGATGGTTTCGACGGCGCGCAGTGCGATGACAGGATCGTGACGACGACCATCGCCGGTCACACCAACGCTCTTGACCGGCAGAAACACCGCGAATGCTTGACTGGTCTTGTCGTACCAACCCGACTTGCGCAGCTCTTCGATGAAGATGTGATCCGCCAGTTGCAGCGTATGAGCCGCCTCGCGTGTGACCTCACCGAGAATGCGCACGCCGAGCCCCGGGCCCGGGAACGGATGTCGATACACCATCTCGGCGGGCAAGCCGAGTTCGACACCGATGCGCCGCACCTCATCTTTGAAAAGTTCGCGCAGAGGTTCAACCAACTTCAAGTTCATGTGGGCCGGTAGACCACCCACGTTGTGATGACTCTTGATGACGTGCGCTTTGCCGGTCTTGCTGCCCGCTGACTCGATGACGTCGGGATAGATGGTGCCTTGTGCGAGGAACTCCACGCGATCAGAGGCCCCCTCGCCTGCAAGCTTCTTCGCTTCTTCATCGAAAACCTCAACGAACAGGCGCCCGATGATCTTGCGCTTAGCCTCAGGATCAGAGACGCCTTTAAGCTCGCCAAAGAAACGCTCGGCGGCATTCACGCGAATCACGCGCACACCGAGATTGCGCGCGAAAATATCCATCACGGCGTCGCCTTCGCGATATCTCAGCAGCCCGTGGTCGACGAAGACGCACACGAGCTGATCGCCGATCGCCTTGTGCAGCAGCGCCGCCACCACGGAGGAATCGACGCCGCCCGAAAGACCCAGCAGCACGCGACCCTTGCCAACCTGCGCCCGCACACGAGCGATGGCATCTTCGATGATGTTCCCCGCATTCCAGCTGGCTTCACAGCCGCAGATCTCGCGTAGAAACCGTTGGTAGATGCGCGTTCCCTGCTTGGTGTGAGTCACTTCCGGATGGAACTGCAGCGCGTAGTAGCGACGGGTCTCATCGGCCATACCGGCGATGGGCACATCACCCGTCGACGCAATCGCCTTGAAGCCTGCCGGCAAGGCAACGACCTGATCGCCATGACTCATCCAGACATCGAGCAAGCCGTGTCCTTCTGAATTCACGCGATCTTCGATATCGCGCAGCAGCGCAGAGTGTCCGCGCGCGCGAATCTCCGCGTAACCGAACTCGTGCACGGCACCGGGCTCGACGCGCCCGCCGAGCTGCGCGGCCATCGTCTGCATGCCGTAACAAATGCCGAGCACCGGTACACCAAGCTCAAAGACGGCAGTCGGTGCGGCCGGCGCATCGGCTACGGTCACCGACTCGGGTCCGCCCGAGAGAATGATGCCTTTCGGAGCGAACTCGCGGACCGCCGTGTCACCCGCATCCCACGGATGAATCTCGCAGTAGACGCCGAGCTCGCGCACACGACGCGCAATCAGCTGCGTGTACTGCGAACCGAAATCGAGGATGAGGATTCGGTCAGCGTGTATGTCGGTCATGAAATGCGGTAGTTCGGCGCTTCTTTGGTGATGCTGACATCGTGGACGTGCGACTCACGCACGCCCGCGGTGGTGATACGCACGAAGGAAGGCCGCGTGCGCATCTGCTCGATCGAGTGACTGCCGGTGTAACCCATGGCAGCACGGAGGCCCCCTGCGAGCTGATGCAGAATATTGAGCAAGCTGCCCTTGTAGGGCACACGACCCTCAATGCCTTCCGGTACGAGTTTTTCGAGCTCGGTCGTCGTATCTTGGAAGTATCGATCGCTCGAACCGTGACGCTCGGCCATCGCACCGAGCGAACCCATGCCGCGATAGCTCTTGAAGCTCGCGCCTTGGAAGAGCTCAACGTCACCGGGCGACTCTTCGGTACCGGCGAACAAGCCGCCGATCATAACCGCATGCGCACCAGCTGCCAGCGCCTTGGCGATGTCGCCCGAATAACGAATGCCACCGTCGGCGATCAACGGGACACCTGTGCCTTCGAGACCGGCAGCTACGTTCGCGACAGCCGAGATCTGCGGCACGCCGACGCCGGCGACGATGCGGGTAGTACAAATGGAGCCTGGGCCAATACCCACCTTCACGCCATCAGCACCCGCAGCGACCAGCGCTTTGGCCGCATCGACTGTCACGATGTTACCGGCGATCACCTGCAGATCGCCCCAGCGGGATTTGACCTTTTCAACCATCTGGATCACACCGCGCGAGTGACCGTGCGAGGTATCGACGACGACGGCATCGACACCCGCTTCACGCAACGCGGCAACGCGATCGAGCGTGTCGGGCGAGGTACCGACCGCAGCGCCAACGCGCAGACGACCGCTCTCATCCTTGCACGCGCGCGGGCGCTCTGTGGCCTTCTGAATATCTTTGACCGTGATAAGACCGCGCAGCTCGTGATGATCACCGACGACCAGCACCTTCTCGATGCGATGCTTGTGAAAGAGCTGCAGCACATCTTCACGCGGCGCGTTCTCGCGAACGGTGACGAGACGATCCTGCGGCGTCATCACTGACGACACCGGCGCATCGAGATGCGTTTCGAAACGCAAGTCGCGGCTCGTCACGATGCCGACGACCTGCTTGCCCCGCACCACCGGCATACCGGAGATGCCCTTCGATCGGGTGATGTCCAACACCTCGCGAATCGTCGTCTCGGGCGTCACCGTGATCGGGTCGACGACGACACCACTCTCGAACTTTTTCACGCGAGCAACTTCGAGCGCCTGCGCCTCGATCGTCATGCTCTTGTGGATGATGCCGATGCCGCCCTCTTGAGCGATGGCGATGGCAAGTCGAGCTTCCGTGACGGTATCCATAGCCGCCGACACGATCGGCAGATTCAGACGAATCTTGCGGGTCAGCTGGGTGGAGAGGTCGACTTCGCGCGGCAGGACTTCCGAGTAAGCCGGGACCAAAAGCACGTCGTCGAACGTGAGTGCTTCTTCGAGGATTCGCATGGGGGGAACCGTCCAAGTAGTGTTTGGACGTCTCATTCTACCGCACCCGGCCAGACCCGGTAAACTCGCCGGGATGTCGGCACCCGAGAGAGACGTTTACACCGTCGGACGCCTGAACCGCGAGGTTCGGCTGCTCATAGAGCACGGCATGCCGACACTCTGGGTCGAAGGCGAACTGACCAACTTCTCGCGGCCCGCCTCGGGCCACTGGTACTTCACCCTGAAGGATCGGGATGCCCAGGTCCGCTGCGCCATGTTCAGGCAACGCAATGCCGCGCTGCGGTTCGTCCCTCGGGACGGCCAGCTCGTGATGGCCCGGGTTCGTGTAGGACTTTACGAGCCTCGTGGTGAGTATCAATTACAGGTCGAACACCTAGAAGACTCCGGCGTCGGCGCGCTGCGCCGGGAATTCGATCGCCTTAAAGAGAAGTTACAGGCGGAAGGTCTCTTCGCAAGCGCCCTGAAGCGGCCACTGCCGACACTGCCAACCCGAATCGGTGTGGTGACCTCACCAAGCGGCGCTGCGATACGCGACATCCTGCACATTCTGGCGCGACGTTTCGCAGCGGTGCCGGTCGTGATCTATCCGACTGCCGTACAGGGCAAAGATGCCGTACCCCAGTTACTGACCGCGATCTCGCAAGCGAGCACACGACAGGAGTGCGATGTACTGATCGTCGCGCGCGGCGGCGGCTCAATGGAAGATCTGTGGGCCTTCAACGACGAGGCGGTCGCACGTGCGATCCGCGCTGCACCGATGCCGGTCGTCACGGGAATCGGACACGAGATCGACTTCACGATCGCCGATTTTGTCGCCGACGTGCGTGCACCCACGCCATCGGGTGCAGCGGAGCTCGTCGTTCCAGATTCAAGTACGTGGCGCACGACGCTCACCAAACTCTCACACCGACTGCAGCAAACGCTCTCGCGACGGTTGATGGATGACCGCAGCACGTTGCAGCAACTGCGCCGGCGTCTCGAACTCACGCATCCGGGTCATCGCATCAATCAAGCAGCACAGAAACTCGACGAACTGACGCAACGACTCGGGGCTGCATGGGCGCTGCAGCGCTCGCAACGCGCCACACGCCTGCATCGCCTCGAGGCTCGGCTTGCCGGCGTCTCTCCGCGTCACCATCTCGAGGCCTTACGCGACCGACTGACGCGACTCGACCATCGCTTGCGGCAAACCTGGTTGCAGGAGTGGCAGCAGCGACAACAGCGCCTCGCCCTCGCCTCACGCACGCTGAACGCCGTGAGCCCTTTAGCGGTACTGGATCGTGGCTATGCACTGGTGACCCTCGCCGACAGCGGTCGACTCGTTCGAGACCCGAGTGAGGCTCCGGATGGCACCATCATCGAAGCGCGAGTCGCGAGCGGTAAACTGCGCGCAAAAGTGATTCCGCCCACGACACTCCCCGATGAGGACTCTCACTGAATGATTCGTTCGATGACTCGATGGCTCGCCACAGCCTGCCTAGCCGCGTGCATGCCGATCGCGTTGGCAGAACTCGCCCTCCCACGTGCGAGCGCAGTTCCGGGCGGTGTGGTGCTAGTCGACATCGAGGGCGACTCGACTGAGCCACCGTTCGTGAGTTTCGAGGGGGACGCCGTGATGGTGTTGCCCCGTGAGCGCGGCTGGGTCGCGCTCGTTGGTATTCCTCTTTCTCGATCACCCGGTCCTGCTGCCATCCAGATTCGGCGCGGCGCCAGCACGCTGACTCGCGGCTTCACGATCGAGGGAAAACAGTATCGGACACAGGCGCTGAAAGTGGCGCCCAAGCATGTCGATCTGTCTCCCGAGGATACCGCGCGGGTGGAACGCGAGCAGCCGCATCTGCGTGCGATGTACGGGACCTTCACCGCACAGATCCCTGAGAGTCTGCGCTTCATTCCGCCGGTCAAAGGTCCGCGCTCGAGCTCTTTCGGCTTGCGACGCGTATTCAACAATCAGCCCCGCAATCCGCACTCCGGGATGGATATCGCGGCACCGGTCGGTACGCACGTGGTCGCGCCGGCACCCGGCACGGTCATCGATACAGGCGATTATTTTTTCAACGGCGGCACCGTGATCGTCGATCACGGTCGCGGACTCGTGACGATGTACTGTCACTTGAGCCGGATCGATGCGAAGGTCGGTGAAAAAGTCTCGGCGGGTGACAAGCTCGGTGAGGTTGGTGCCACGGGACGCGTGACCGGTCCTCACCTGCACTGGGGCGTTGCGCTCAACCGCGCGTTCGTCGACCCCGCGCTTTTTCTCGAATCTGCGAACGCGTCGCCCGCGCCGGGCGCTCGTTAGGGCGCGCGTAGGGATTCTTGTCGGTGCGATATTCGATCGCCACCGGTGAAGCGAACAAATCGAACTCTCGTCGGAAGACGTTGGCCAGATAGCGCGTGTAGGCCTCGGGTACGTGCACGGTCTGATTGCCGTGGATGATGATTCGCGGCGGGTTGCGACCGCCTTGGTGCGCGTATCGCAACTTGATTCGACGTCCCCGAACCATTGGCGGTTGGTGCTGCACCATCGCCCTCTCGAGCGTCTTGGTGAGCTTCGGCGTCGGGATCTCAGTCATCGCTGCGTCGTAGGCCTTGATAGTGGCGACGACAAGCTCGCCGACACCCGTGCCGTGCCGTGCTGAAATGAAATGCACGGGCGCGTAGGGAACGAAGTCGAGCTTGAATTCCAGTTGCCTGCGGATCTCGTCGCGCTGCTCGACCGGAATGCCGTCCCACTTGTTCACGGCAATGATGAGCGCACGACCTCGATTCAAGGCGAGCCCGAGTACGTTCGCATCCTGCTCACCGATGGTGTCGTGCGCATCGACGACGAAGATGACGACATGCGCCGTATCGATCGCCTGCAAAGTGCGGGCGACACTCGCTTTCTCGATGAAATCCTCGACCTTGCCGCGGCGACGAACGCCTGCGGTATCGATCAAAGTGAACTCACGTCCATCGCGCGCAAACGGCACGAAGATGCTGTCGCGCGTCGTGCCAGGCATGTCGCTCGCGATGACGCGCTCTTCACCGATGAGACGATTGACGAGCGTGGACTTGCCGACGTTGGGTCTGCCGATGATGGCGATACGAATTCGACCATCATCCGGATTCGAACTGCGCTCGATGGCCTCCGGGTCGAAATCAGCGAGCACATGATCCATGAGCTCGCGACAACCATCGCCGTGCGCCGACGCGATGGCGATCGGATCACCCAAGCCGAGTGAGTGAAAATCCGCAGCGGCCGTCGCGGGGTCGAGCCCCTCAGCCTTGTTGACCGCCAGCACCACCTTCTTGCCCGAACGACGCAGCTCGCTCGTGACCCAATAGTCTTGGGGAGTGAGGCCCGTGCGCGCATCGGCCAGGAACACCAACACGTCGGCTTCTGCAACGGCGCGCTCGGTCTGAAGGCGCATTGGAGTTTCGATGCCCGAAGGCTGTTCGACCAGTCCGCCGGTATCGACGACGACGTAGGGAACGGGCCCGAGTTTGCCGTAACCGTACTGACGATCACGCGTTACGCCGGGCATGTCGGCCACGAGCGCATCGCGCGTGCCGGTCAGCCGATTGAACAGCGTGGACTTGCCGACGTTGGGTCGCCCCACGAGCACGACTACAGGCAACATGCTCGCAGCTCCTAAAAAATCAGCCGCGCGGACGGAAGGCCGTCACACGGCCCTCGTCATCCTGCAGCACGATGAGATCGCCGGCGCGAACCGGCGGGTTGCTGACGCGAGCACCAGCCTTGGTGCGTGCGACGAAAGCGCCAGTACCGGCATTCAACCAGTGCACATAACCTTCGAAATCCGCGACAGCCACATGCGAACCGATCGCCACCGGGGCCGATAGACCGCGTAGTCGCAGTCCCGCCTGTCGCCATACTTCGACACCGGAGCGACGACGCAGCGCAACCACCTCGCCGTTCGCCGTGCTGACGTAGACCGACTCATCGTCGACGTCGAGACCACGATGACTCGAGAGCTCGCGCGACCACCATGACTGCCCCGAGTCGAGCGCTAGCATCGCGACTCGGCCCTGAAAGCCTGCCACGAAGACATCGACGCCGGATACTTTGACCGCCGCATCGATATCGACCATGCGCTCGAGTTCCGTTCGACCACTCGGTGCCGAAACGAGCTGTTCCCAAAGCACTTCGCCATTGCGAGTCTCGGCAGCGATCACTCGTCCATTGTCGAAGCCGCAAATAGCGGCATTGCCTGCGACGACGGGCGCAGCCGCACCGCGCAACGTGAGACGCGGAATCTGCTGTTCTTCGCGCCACAAGATCTTGCCCTCTTCGCGCGACAAGCCAAGCAGCACGCCGGCAACGGTGCGGACAATCACCGCATCGGGCGCAATGGCGGGGGCCGACAACACTTCACCGCCCACCGACACCGTCCAGAGCGTGGAACCTGTCGCCTGATCGAGTGCGATCAACTCGCCATTGGCAGAGCCCACCGCCACGATGCCAAATCCGGCGCCTGGCCCACCGGTCAACTCGGAACGCGTACGCGCGCGCCACAGCGTTTTGCCGTTGGCTTGCGAAATCGCGAGTACATCCCCTTCGCGACCCGCCGCATAGACCACCTCGCCATCGACAGCAGGTGCGAGACCGGCTCGCATGACGGGGTCACCGCCTCCGATCGAGACACTCCAGACGCGATCGACGTCGAGACTCGACTTGAAGTCGACAAGCTCAGCCGGCGGTTCGATATCTTTGTCCTTGTCGCAACCGGCAAGCAGACCCAAAACCCCGAGCGCCAAAGCCGCCAAGAGATAACGCGAACTGAGCTTGAAACGAGTCATGCAGATTCTCCGATCCTCACGGACCCTTAGACGCCTCGATACCATCAGCCTGGGCATCAGCAATCTTCAAACGCAGACCTTCGAGATCGACAGTGGCAGGCTTGGTCGGATCGCTGGAAGCGGCTTCGGCCTTCTGCCAGGCCGCGAGCGCGGCCGCGCGATCGCCCTTGACGTGCAAGGCGTCGCCGCGAACGTCATCGAAGCGCGCTGCAAACGCGCCGGGATCGACTGCACTGAGCGTCGCGAGGGCCGCATCGGCGTTACCCTGAGCGATCTGCACACGAGCCAAACGTACCCGCGCCACCAACTGCAACTGCGGATCGTCCGAGCTCTTCATGACGCGTTCGAGACGGGTTGCCGCTTCGCCCAATTCGTTGGCCTCAACGTGCACGCGAGCGGCGAGCAGATCCGCCTGATCGGCGTAAGCCGACGAGGCGTACTCGGCACGCAATGCGTCGACCGCCTTGAGTGCGTCAGCTCGTTCGTTCTTTTCAAGCGTGTCGATGATGCGCTGATACGACTCGCTCGCTTCGACGTGACGACGCTCGACGCGCGCTTCCCACCAACGCCAACCGGCTAACGCACCCAACCCGAGTACGACGCCTGCAACCAGCCACGGGCCGTTCTCACGGATCCAGCGCTTGACGCGCTCCCACTGCTCTTGTTCGTTGTAATAATCGTCATCGATCACGTTCGTTACTCCTGACGTGAAAACCACTGACCGACAGCCTCAACCGCCGTCGTCAAAGAAATTTCTGCAGCCTCGCCTGCGCCCTCGCGTAGCGGCTTCATCTGCACGACACCGCGCTCCAGCTCGTTCTCACCGAGAACCAGCGCAAGCTCGGCACCGCTGCGATCGGCGCGGCGGAATTGAGCTTTGAAATTGCCGCCACCAAGATTGGTCTCGACTCGGCGCCCGGGCATCGCACGACGCAGCGCATCGGCAAGACGGAAGGACTCGCGCACCGCTGCGGCACCCTGCGCCACAAGATACACATCGGCTTGCGGCGCCTTCGGCGCGGTCTCGGCTTGCTCGAGCAGCGCCACCACCCGCTCGACACCCATCGCAAAGCCAATGGCTGGCGTTGCCTCGCCACCGAGCTGCGAGATGAGACCGTCGTAGCGACCGCCCGAGCAAACGGCATCCTGCGCACCGAGCGCATCCGTCACCCACTCGAAAACGGTGCGCGAGTAGTAGTCGAGGCCGCGCACGAGACGCGGATTGACCGAATAAGCGATTCCGAGCGAATCGAGCATGGCACGCAATTCGGCGAAGTGTTCTTTCGACTCGGCATCGAGATAGTCCGGCAAAGTCGGTGCCGCGGCGATCATCGATTGCATCGTCGGATTCTTGCTATCGAGGATACGTAGCGGATTACCCTCGAGGCGACGACGACTGTCTTCGTCGAGCGTGTCGTAGTGCGCGCGGAAATAGTCCGTCAGCTGCGTGCGATAAGCACGACGCGCCTCGGCCGTTCCCAAAGAATTGATTTGCAGCGCCACTCGGTTGATCCCGAGACGCTGCCAGAAAGCATTCGAGAGCGCGATCAGCTCGGCGTCGATATCGGGGCCAGCAAAGCCGATCGCCTCAACGTCGATCTGGTGAAACTGCCGAAAGCGGCCCTTCTGAGGCTTCTCGTGCCGGAACATCGGACCGACGCACCACAGTTTGTGACGTGCGCCGCGCAGCATGCCGTTGGAAATGGCAGCGCGGACGATACCGGCGGTTGCCTCGGGACGTAGCGTGAGGCGCTCGCCGCCCTTGTCCTCGAAGCTGTACATCTCCTTCTCGACGACATCGGTGTATTCACCGATGGCGCGCTTGAAGAGATCAGTCTGCTCCACGACTGGAACACGCATTTCGTCGAAGGCGTATGCGTGCAACAAATCACGCGCGGTCGCCTCCAAAAACTGCCAGCGAGCAATCTCCGCCGGAAGCACATCGTTCATGCCCTTGACGGGCTGGATCATCGAAGCAGTCATGGAGCAGTCGATCGGGTGTTGCGCGCCGCGGCACGTTGTACGTTGCCCGCAGCATCGATGGTGACGAAAGCCGTTGCGTTATAGATGAACGCAGGCGGCAAGGTAATCGGACGCCCGTCGATCTCGATGGTGACGGCATCGGCGCGACCGAGCACCACGCTGAACGGCGCATCGCCGCGTAGTGCGAGCGGGGTTCCGGCCGTCGCGTTACCGTAATAGCGACGCCGATTGTTTACGTCGTACACCTCGATCCAGGATGACTGACGTGGCACGAGTCGCAAAACGGCAGCGCCGGTCGCTATTGGCGTTGCCGCGGCAGGCGGTGCCGAGACGGGTGCGGGCACAGGCGCGGTTACAGCTTCAGGCGCAGGCGTAGATGTCGGTGTCGTTACGGGTGCAGCGGCAGGTGCCGGTATCGGCTCCGTGACGGCTGCCGGTGTTGGCGCTACTGCGGCGGGTACGCCCGTCGAATCCCAACCCAAAATCAACCAAGCCGCCACAGCGATGAACGCCGTGATACCCGCCACCATGGCGCGACGCGTCCACACTTTGGGATCTACCGTACGCACCGGGGCACGAGGAATGCGCGCCAGATCAGGCTCCGCGAGTTTCTCCGCGCGAAGCGTGGCCCACGCACTCATCAATTGCTCGGTCGGAGCACCGAGGTAATCCGCGTAACGACGCAAGTGCCCTTGCACGAAGACCGGCGCGCCCAATTCTTCGAAGCGATCCGCCTCGAGCGCGCGCAGCAGTACCTCATCACAATGCAGCTGCGTCGACGCCTCGGCGAGACTTACGCCCTTGGCAGCACGCGCCGTCGAGAGCAGTGTGCCGATCGAATCGCTCACGGGGCGAGTCCCGCTGCCATGGCGCCCGCGAGCTTGTCGCCCAAGCGAATTCGGGTGCGATCGTTCACCTTGCCCGCCAACTGACCACATGCCGCATCGATGTCATCACCGCGGGTGCGCCGAATGGTCGCCAATACCCCACGCTGGATCAGCTCATCACGAAAACGCGTAATCACCGGCATCGGAGAGCGGCGGTAACTCGTGCCGGGAAAAGGATTGAACGGAATCAGATTCAGTTTGGCAGGACGGCCTTTGAACATCTTCGCGAGTGCGCGCGCGTGCTCGAGTTGGTCGTTCACGCCGTCGAGCATCACGTATTCGAAGGTCACGCTGCGACCGTTCTGCTCGTCGATATAGTGCCAGCAGGCTTCGAGCAACTCGGCAATCGGATGCTTACGGTTGATCGGAACGAGCTCGTTACGAAGCTCATCGTTCGGCGCATGCAGTGAGACTGCGAGCGCGCAGTTCACCTCTTCGGCGAGCTTATACATCTGCGGCACGAGACCCGAGGTCGAGAGAGTCACGCGACGACGCGAAATATCGAAGCCGAGATCATCGAGCAAAATGCGAATGGCGGGCACCACATTGCGAAAGTTCGCGAGCGGCTCGCCCATCCCCATGAAGACGACGTTGGTGATGCGTCGATCGCCGCCCGGTTCAAAACCGAGTTCGCGATTCGCCAGCCACACCTGACCCACGATCTCGGCAGTCGAGAGATTGCGGTTGAAGCCCTGCTGTGCCGTCGAGCAAAAAGAACAATCGAGCGCGCAACCGACCTGCGAGGAAATACAGAGCGTGCCGCGATCGACCTCCGGGATGAACACCATCTCGAAGGCCTGCGAACTATCGGCACGCAGCAGCCACTTGCGAGTGCCATCGGCCGAGTCGTGCCGCGAGACGATCTCTGGCACGCGGATTTCGGCGCAGTCTTGCAGCTGCGTACGGAAATCTTTGGCGAGATCCGTCATGGCGGCAAAGTCGCCCTCCGCGCGCTTGTACATCCAGCTCATCAGCTGGCGCGCGCGGAAGGGCTTGTTACCGAGGCCGCCCACGAACGACTCCAGCTCGGCTTTCTCGAGCCCGAGCAGATTCGTTCGCGCGGTGGCAGCTTCGGTCATAACGTCGATCGCGAGCGATCAGCCGCGCGGGCAGATCTCGATGCCACGGAAGAAGTACGCGATTTCCTGGGCGGCCGTCTCCGGGCCGTCGGAACCGTGCACCGTGTTCGCCTCGATGCTTTGGGCGAGGTCGGCGCGGATCGTGCCCGGAGCCGCCTTCTTCGGATCGGTGGCACCCATGATCTCGCGGTTCTTCGCGATGGCGTTCTCGCCCTCGAGCACCTGCAACACCACCGGGCCCGAGGTCATGTACTTCACGAGATCGTTGAAGAACGGGCGCTCACGATGGACGGCGTAGAAACCCTCCGCCTCGGACTTGGACAGATGCACCATGCGAGCGGCGACGATCTTGAGACCCGCCTGCTCGAAGCGACGATAGACCTCACCGATGAGGTTGCGAGCGACGCCGTCAGGTTTGACGATCGAAAAAGTGCGTTCCAAGGCCATGCGAAACATCCTTCAAGGTTTGTTGGAAAAAAGGGTAGCCGCGTAGTGTACCCGCGAGAGCCCCACCCCGGCAACGCGAGGAAGCGCGCAAGTGACTGGATGGCAAGGTTTTTTTAAACGCTGAAGCTTTCTCCGCAACCACATTCGCCCTTGACGTTGGGGTTGCGGAACTTGAAGGCCTCGTTCAGGCCCTGCTTCACGAAGTCGATCTCGGTGCCATCGATCAGCGGCAGGCTGGCGGGATCGACGAAAACCTTCACGCCACGATCTTCGAAGACGAGGTCTTGGGGTTCAGTCGAGTCGGCGTAATTGATGACGTAGGCGAACCCGGAGCAACCAGTCTTGCGCACCCCGAGTCGCAGGCCGATACCTTGGCCTCGGCTCTCCAGGAAGTTCTTCACGCGATCCGCCGCAGCGGGCGTCAAGGAAATCGTCATGGTCTCGTGTCACCTCGTGAGTGGGTCGATTCTAGCGCCTCTTTGGCGGCGCGCCACGCATCTTCGACCCGAATCAAACGCCCAAGTTTCTCAATCGGCACCTGAAATTGTCTGGCCCACTGCGACGGGTCGCCAAGATCGGCGGTCTCGGGCCTACACCCTAACCACTGTCGCTCAAAAGCCTGCAGCACCCGCCACAGATCCGGGCAGGCGAAGGCCCGGAAACGGACGGCCGCGATCCGGCCGTTTCCATCGAGAGCGAGGTAGCAGCGGACCCGCATCCCCTCGCGATGGGAACCTGCCTCCCCGACCGCCCACGCCGAGTTGAACGCGAGTATCGGCTCGGGGATGGACTCGGCATCTCGATCACGCAGCTGCGATACCGCGCGACGAATCACGGTGGCAGCGAACCTCGCCTGCTCCACGGTATTACCGCGACCGAACGCCACTCGCAGCGTCGAACGAGCCCACTCCGCTGGCACTCCTTGGGCACGCAAGACGTACGAGGGTTCGCCGGAGGCCGAGTCGCAAGCCGCGCCGCTGGAGACGGCGATCTCAGGCAGCGCTGCCAGCAGACTCTCCCCTTCGACGCGTTCAAAAGTCACGGATACCAGCCCGGGCAAGCGTCGCTCCCGGTGATCGTTGAAACGCACACCGTCAAGATCAGCGATGACGAGCTTGAACTCACGCACCAGCGCGGCTGCCTGTTCGGCATCGCCGGTCATTCGAATCGCCGCGAGGCGGGCAGCGGCAGCGAAGCCCGCGATTTGGTGGGTCGCCAAGGTGCCGGGGCGAAGACCGCGCTCGTGGCCACCCCCGTAACTGAGAGGCTCGAGCCACGGCCTCGCGCGGGCCGACACATACAGCGCACCGATACCCTTCGGCCCGTACATCTTGTGTGCCGACAGCGACAACAGATCGACATCCAGCGCGCGTGTATCGATGGGCAACTTGCCGGCCGATTGCGCCGCATCGACGTGCAGCAAGACACCCGCTTCGCGACACACACGAGCGATCGATGCGATGTCCTGTACGACGCCCGTCTCGTTGTTGGCGTGCATGATCGACACCAATTGTGTGTCGCTACGCAACGCGCGACGTAGCGCCTCGGGATCGATGAGACCGTCGGCTTGCGGTTCGAGCCAGGTGATCTGCCAGCCGCGTTTCTGCAGGTATTTGCAGGGATCGAGTACCGCCTTGTGCTCGGTACGCGAGGTGACGAGGTGACGACCCAGATCGTGGCGTCCACGCGCGATACCGAGAATGGCGAGGTTGTCGGACTCGGTCGCACCGGAAGTGAAAATGAGTTCGCGCGGATCAGCGCCGATCAATGCGGCGATGTCGCCTCGCGCCTGCTCGATGAGATCGGCGGCCAGCTTGCCGAAGTAATGCGTGCTCGAAGCGGGATTACCGACGCCCGCATCACCCGAGAGGCAATCACGCATGACATCGATCACCTCGGGATCACAAGGCGTCGTCGACGCGTGATCGAGAAATATCGGTGCTGCCGACAAGGTCACTCGCGCGGTCCTGCCTGACGGCGCTTGTTCTGTACGGCCGTGAGGATGCCACGCATGATGTTGGCCTCGTTCTGATCGAGTTCGGCGCGATTGATGAACCGGCGGATGCGTTCCATCAAATGTTTACCGCTCGCCGTTCGATCGCGAAAACCGATCTCCTGCAGCACCTGCTCGAGGTGCACATACAGACGCTCCATGTCGTCCGCCGGTGCCAGCGGGACGGTGGGCGGCGGCGATTCGTGCCGAGCACCGCGGGCGCGATACACCTCGTAGGTCACCAACTGCACCGCCATCGCCAAATTCAGCGATGCGTATTCGGGATTAGCCGGGATACGCAGCAGCAGATGCGCGAGCGACAACTCGGCATTGGTGAGACCCGTGCGTTCGTTGCCGAACATCAATGCAACCGGGCCCCGAGCCGACTCCTCGACGACACGCGCCGCTGCATCGCGCACGTCGAGCACTCGGAAGTTTTGATCGCGATCACGCGCCGTGGTCGCCACCACCAGGCCGCAGCCCGCGAGCCCATCCTCGATTCGATCCACCACCCTCGCCTGCTCGAGCACGTCGGTGGCGCCCGAGGCGCGCGCGCTGGCCTCGCTGTGCGGAAACTCGCGCGGCCGGACGAGTACGAGCTGCGAGAGGCCCATATTTTTCATGGCGCGAGCCACCGCCCCGATGTTGCCGGGGTGGGATGTCTCGATGAGAACGACACGGATGTCAGCAGGGGTAGGTATCACGCATGGTATTCTAGCGGCGTTTTCCATCGCTCTTTGCCAACATGCAGCCATTACTCAATATCGCCGTACGCGCAGCACGTCGTGCGGCCGAGGTCATCGTCCGCAGCCTCAATCGTCTCGATTCGCTCGAAATCTCGAGCAAGAGTCGTAACGATTTCGTGACCGATGTTGACCGGGCTGCCGAGGCCGAGATCATCGCCACCATCCGTCGCGCGTATCCGGACCACGCCTTCCTATGCGAGGAGAGTGGCGCGATCGGCTCGAGCCCCTTCGAGTGGGTGATCGATCCGCTCGATGGCACGACGAACTTCATCCACGGCTTTCCGCAGTTTTGTGTCTCGATCGCCTGCCGCATTCGTGGACGGGTGGAACATGGGGTCATCTACGATCCGATGCGCCAGGAAGTCTTCACCACCTCGCGTGGCGACGGCGCCCATCTCGAGAACCGGCGCATTCGCGTGACGAATCTGCGCGGACTCGAAGGTGCGCTGATCGGCACCGGCTTCCCTTATCGTGCGAACACACAACATCTCGATGCCTACATGGCGATGCTCAAGGACGTGATGATCGCTAGCGCCGGCGTACGTCGCCCGGGCTCCGCGGCACTCGATCTCGCCTACGTCGCCGCTGGGCGCACCGACGGTTTCTTCGAGATCGGACTCGGTCCTTGGGATACGGCGGCCGGAACGCTGCTGATCGAAGAGGCCGGCGGTCGCGTCGGCACCTTGAGCGGGGGCGAATACACGCAAGGCGGCAATATCATCGCCGGCTCACCGAAGGTTTACGATGCGCTGGTCGCGCTCTGTAAGCCGCATCTCACCGACGCCCTGCGCGAGGGTTGAGTCGTCCCTTACCGGACGATGACCTAAGGAACGATGGTCGTAAAAAGGTAGACCGCGAAGATCACCAGATGCACGGCGCCCTGCAGCACCGTGGTTCTGCCGGTACTGAACGACTGGGTACAGACCAGCAGCGACAAGCCGAGCAGCACGATTTCTTTGGGGCCCAAGCCGAGCTCCAGCGTCCATCCCATCACGATCGAAATAACGGCGAGCGTCGGAATCGTCAGACCAATCGAGGCCAGTGCCGAACCTAGCGCGAGATTCATGCTCGTCTGCAAACGGTTGGCACGAGCGGCGCGAAAAGCCGCAATACTCTCGGGCAATAGCACCAAGGCTGCGATGAATACACCCGCCGCTGCCACTGGCGCACCAATCGAGCGGGCTAGACCATTGAGACCGGGCGCGAGCGCTTTTGCCAACAAGACGACGGCCACCAGCGCCAGCACCAACGCGACGAAGGTCCACCCTAGCGGCGCACGCTCGACGTGTACCGCCGGTGCTTTGCCATCGGACAGGGCGGAAGTCTCGGCCAAGATTTTCTCGTGGATTTCATCCAGAAAATAATCGCGGTGCTTGATCGTCTGAATGAAGACGAATGCACCGTAGAGCACGAGCGATACGAAGCCCACGAACGCCAACTGCGGCATCGAGTAGGCACCGCCGGGCGCGGAGGTGGTGAAATTCGGCAGTACCAGAGTCAGCACCGACAACGCCGTGAGCGTGGCGAGCGCCGCACTCACACCACGGCGCGTAAAGGTCTGCTCGCCATGCAACAAGGCGCCCGATAGCAGACACAGTCCCACCATACCGGTGATGATGATCATCACGGCGGCAAACACCGTGTCACGTACCAGCGTGGGCACCGGCCCATCACCACTCAGCATCAAAGAAATGATCAGCGCCACCTCGATGATGGTGACCGCGACAGCGAGCACCAGCGTGCCGTAGGGCTCGCCTACCCGCTCAGCGATGACCTCGGCGTGATACACCGCGGCCAAAACGACGAAAACCAACACAGACACGGTCGAGGCAACGGCGATCGACTCCGGGAGTCTGCTTCCGAACACGCCGAGCGCCAGACCCAACAACGGAACCCATGCTTGCCAACGGGGCACGGCGTTCATAGGCCTACTCTCCGGCGGCTTTGCGCTCGAGACTATCGACGACCGCCGTCGTCACCATGTCAGCACCGACGTTGACCATGGTTCGAGTCATGTCGAGCAAGCGATCGGCACCGAGGACGATACCAATCCCCTCCGCGGGCACACCGAAAGTGATCAAGAGACCCGCGATGATCGGCAAAGAGCCACCCGGGATACCGGCCGCCGCTACGGCGCCCAGCACGGCGAGCAGCAACAGCGTGGTCTGCTGGGCAAAGTCGAGATGAATGCCAAATACCTGCGCCACGAAAAGCACCACGCAACCCTCATAGAGGGCGGTACCTGCCATGTTCATGGTGGTGCCGAGCGGCAGTACGAAACCCGCCGTCGTCGGCTTGATACCGAGATCACCGCGCGCCGACGCAAGTGCCGCGGGCAAAGTCGCACTGCTCGAGCTCGTCGAAAAGGCCGTCACGAGCACAGGGCGGATCGCGCGCCAGAACTGCATCGGTGAATAGCGCGAGAACAGTTTCAGCCACAGCGACATCGTGCCGAAGAGATGTACCAACATCACGACGAGACAGCCGATGACGAAAAGACCGAGCGCGATGAGGATGTCCCAACCGATCTTGACCACGACGCTGTAGATCATCGCCGGAACGGCATAGGGTGCGATGCGCAAAGCGAACTGCACGATACCGGTCATGAGTTCGGCGACGAGCTCGAGCCCCGACTGCAGTTGCTCACGCCGGCGTCCACCGACTCGAATGGCCGCCGCCCCCAACAAGATCGCAAACAAGATCAGCGGCAGCACTTCACCGAGGGTGCCGCGCTGATTGCCCGTGATCGCACCGATGAGATTACGCGGCATGAACATGTCGACAACGGTCTGCAGACTCATGGGCGGCTGTTCGGCGTGGCGCTCGATCAGTTTTTCACTATCGCCACCGTACGCGCTAACCAATCGAGCTTGCGTGTCGGGATCCAGAGCGGCCCCAGGTTGCAGCACGTTCATCATGACGAGGCCGAGCACGCAGGCAATCGACATGTTGAGGAAGAACAACGTGAACGTGCGCGCCGACAGCGGACCGAGACGCGAAAGGTCACCGAGTTGCACGACACCCGCGGCCAGTGATGCAAAGACCAGCGGCATCACCACGAAAAACAGTAGCCGCAGAAAGATCTGACCGAGCGGATCGAAGATCGCAACCGAAAGCGCTTGCGCGCCCTCGAGCACAGCGGGCACTTCGGCACCCACGATCAACGTGAGGGCGCCCGCAAGGGCGCCCACCACGAGACCGATCAGGATGCGATTGGCGAGCTTCGGATCAGACTCAGCCATGCGCGTCGATCACTTCTTCGAACGCGCGAGCGGGCTGTTGCGGAAGCCGTAGAGGAAGTACAGCGCCAAGCCGGCAAGACTCCAGTAGACGAAGGTGAGCTGTGTCGACGGCGGCAACGAGAAGAACAGGAAGCCACAACCGAGCAACGCCAACGGACCAACCACCCACACCGCCGGCGTGCTGAACGGTCGGTGACGATTCGGCTCACGCACACGCAGGATCAGCACACCGACAGAGACCGCCATGAACGCGAACAGCGTGCCACTGTTGGCGATATCCGCGAGCACTCCCACCGGGAAGAAGGACGCAAACACAGTGACCGCCACACCCGTGATGATCGTCACGACGTACGGCGTATGGAACTTCGGGTGCACCTTGGTCAGTGTGTTAGCCGCCGGCAGGAGTCCATCACGCGCCATCACGAAGAAGATACGGGTCTGACCGAAGAGCATCATCAGGATGACCGACGGCAACGCCAGGAACGCGGCCAGACCAATCAACTGCGACACCTTGTCCCAACCCAAGAGCTCAAGCACAAACGCCAGCGGCTCACGGCTGCAAGCGACCGACTGCGCGTTCTCGGGGAGCGCGCACACCGCTGCGAATTCCGGGCTGCCCGGCGAGATCGCACGACCCGCCGCATCGAGCACCGGCTGAGCGCCGACCGAACCGATCACACCGGCGGCCACGAGCATGTAGAAAATCGTGCAGATCGCGAGGCTGCCGATCAAACCGATCGGGATGTTGCGCTGCGGATTCTCGGTTTCTTCCGCGGCGGTGGAGACCGCATCGAAGCCCACGTAGGCAAAGAAAATCGAAGCCGCGGCACCCGCGATCCCGAGGCCAGTGGCGTCCCAGAATCCGTTCGGTGCGAACGGCTCGAAGTTGTCGCCGTTGATCACGGGCAAAGCCAGGAAGACGAACAGCGTCAGGGCGGCAACCTTGATGGCCACGAGTACCGCGTTGACCGTTGCGCTTTCGCGCGTACCGACGATCAGCAAGGAGGTCACGAGCAGCGCAATCGCCGCCGCTGGCACGTTCATCACGCCACCCGCATACGGCCCGCGAGTGAACTCCTCGGGTATCGAGATGCCGAGACTGCGATCCATGAGACCGACGAAATAATTGGACCATCCAACCGAGACCGCACTCGCCGCCACGGCGTATTCGAGTACGAGTGCCCAACCGACGACCCAGGCGACGACTTCGCCCATGACCGCGTAACTGTAGGTGTACGCGGAGCCAGACACCGGCACCATCGAGGCGAGCTCGGCGTAGCAGAGCGCAGCGACCGCGCAAACGAAGCCCGCGATGATGAACGACACCATCATGCCGGGACCCGCTTTCTGCGCAGCCTCGGCGGTCAACACGAAGATACCGGTACCGATGATGGCACCGACGCCCATCATGGTGAGTTGGAAGCCACCGAGGGAGCGCTTGAGGCTCCGACGTTCAGCGTTGGCCAGGATGTCGTCAAGCGGCTTGATGCGCCAGTTCATGATCTGCCCCCCTCGGGATGTTGCGCCCGATTGTAGGGGGGCAAGGCGCCCGAGGGCTACACCCTCAGGGCATGTCGTCGATGGCGAGCTTCTTGCGGGTCGGGAAGAGGCTCTCGGCGGTCAGACCTGCATCGAGCGCGACGGCCGCAGCGGTGTAGATAGACGAGTAAGTGCCGATGAGGATGCCGACGACCAGCGCCGCCGAAAAACTCTGCAGCACCGGACCACCGAGCAGCAACAGCACGACGACGACGATCAAGGTCGTCAAGCTCGTCATGATCGTACGCGAGAGCGTCTGGTTGACCGATTGGTCGAGCACCATGAACGGCTCCATGCGCTTGTTCACCTCGAAACGCTCGCGAATACGATCGAAAACCACCACGGTGTCGTTGAGCGAATAACCGATGACAGCGAGCAAAGCCGCGACCACAGACAGATCGAACACCATGCCGGTGAGCGCAAAGAACCCGAGCACGATGATCGGGTCGTGGATCGCCGCAAAGATCGCGCCTGCCGACAACTGCCACGCGTGGAATCGCAGGAAAACGTAGATGAAGATCAGAATGAGCGTGCTGATGAGGGCGACGATGGCCGAATTGCGAAGTTCGACACCGACCTGAGGCCCGACGATCTCGGCGCGACTGATCACGACTTTCGGATCAGCAGCGAGCAACACAGCCTCGACGCGGGCACGAATGACATCAGCCGTTTCACCCGAGGGCGGTGGCAAGCGAATGGCGATGTCGCGCGAGGAACCGAAGTTCTGAACCTGCACATCTTCGAAACCCGCCACCTCGAAGCTGCGACGCAGGGCCTCCGGCTGTGCCTGTTGGGTGAATTTCGCCTCGATGGTGACACCACCGGTGAAATCCACGCCGAAATTCAAACCCTTGAAGACCAGCGCGCCAATCGAGACGACGAACATGATCGCGGAGATGGCATACGCGATCTTGCGAGCACGCATGAAGCCGACCGACGAGTTGCTCTTGAAAAATTCCATGAAGTTTTCCTCGTGACGGCGATCAGATGGACAAGCGCTCGGGACGACGGCTACCGCCGTACATCAGGGTCAGCAACGCACGGCTACCCAGCAGGGCCGTAAACATGGAAGTAGCGATACCCAACGACAGCACCACAGCGAAACCACGGATGGCGCCGGTACCGAAAGCCCACAGCACGATGCCGGCAATCAAGGTGGTGATGTTGGAATCGGCGATGGCCGAGAAGGCTTTCTCGAAGCCCTTGGCGATGGCGGTCTGCGGCGTCACACCGTTGCGAATCTCTTCGCGGATGCGCTCGTAGATCAGCACGTTAGCGTCCACCGCCATACCGACGGTGAGCACGATGCCGGCGATACCCGGCAACGACAAGGCGGCCTTGAAGGCCGTCAGCAAGGCCGCAAGCAGCACCACGTTCGCGAGCAAAACGATATTCGCGACAAGACCGAAAACTTTGTAGTAAGCGAGCATGAAAATGAACAGCAGTCCCATGCCGATCATCAGCGCCGTCACGCCCTTATCGATGTTTTCCTTGCCGAGACCCGGACCTACGACGCGCTCTTCGATGACGAAGATGGGCGCTGCGAGCGCACCTGCACGCAGCAGCAACGCAAGCTCACGCGCTTCGTTGGTACCGAGGCCCGTGATCTGAAAGTTGTTCGAGAAGACACCTTGGATGGTCGCCGTGTTGATGACCTTCTCGTCCTTGATGTCGCGAACGATCTTTTCGCCGGCCACCTCGACTTCTTCACGACGTTGCTCGATGAACACGACCGCCATCGGCTTACCGAGGTTCGCGCGCGTCGTGCGCAGCATCTCCTCACCGCCGCTGCTGTCGAGCTTCACGGACACACCCGGACCCGAGTCGGTTGCGGCCGTCACGGCATCAACCAACTGATCGCCGGTGACGATGATGTCGCGCTTCAGGAGGGTTGGCTGACCATCACGCGTTTCGTAAAGCTTGGATCCGATCGGAGCCCGACCACGCTGCACCGCATCCGACACGCTGTTTTGGATATCGACCAAGCGGAACTCCAAGGTCGCCACTTTACCGAGGATATCTTTGACCTCGGCGGAGTTCTGCACACCCGGCAACTGCACGGCGATACGGTCGATACCTTGACGCTGCACGACCGGCTCGGAGACACCGAGTTCGTTCACACGATTACGAATCGTGGTGAGATTTTGGGAGATCGCGTAATCCTGTCGCTCTTTGATTTGAGCGGCACTCAACACCACCTGCAGAGCGGGGCCGTTTGTCGTCGCCACTTCGGTCGGCACCAGATCCGGCAACACGCGTCGCAGCACTTCACGCGCCGCCTCTGCATCGGCGCCTGGTGCCAAGGACACGCGCATACCGTTCGGCTTGATGCTGTCTTCGGTGACCTGCTGCACGTCCGTGAACGCCACGTTCGCCTGCGCGAGCGCGCGGCGCAGATCCTGTTCATAGACCTCGAGCAGCTGATTGACGGCACCATCGACATCCACTTGGTAAAGCAGATACAGACCACCGCGCAGATCGAGACCAAGGGGCATGGGTCGCAAGCCGAGGTTGCGCAACCAGTCGGGCGCGCGAGAAGCGAACGAGAGTGCCGTGACATATTCCTTGGCGAGCTGCTCGTTGACCAGATCGCGAGCCTTGAGCTGCTCTGGAACTTCGTCGAAGTGCAGCATCAATCGACCGTTGTCGACGTAGCTGCGCGATACCGTCACTCCGCTCCCGCGTAACAGAGTCTCGACCGACGCACGGCTCTCTTCGGAGATAGCCTCACGATCCTTGCGTGCCACCTGCAACGCAGCGTCTTCGCCGAACACGTTCGGCAACGCGAACAGAGCAGCAAAAACAAGGACGATCGCGACGATCGCGTACTTCCAACGCGGGAATTCAAGCATGACTTAACCGCCCTTCAACGTGCCCTTCGGCACCAGTGAGCTCACTTGGAACTTCTGCACCTTGATGTGGACGTCCTTGGCGATTTCAAGCGTGACGAAGCCGTCGCTGACCTCGACGATCTTGCCGACGATGCCGCCGGCCGTCAGAACCTCATCACCCGAGGAAAGCTTACCGAGCATGGCCTGATGCTCCTTGGCCTTCTTTTGCTGCGGACGGATCAGCAGGAAGTAAAAAATGACGATGAAGAGCACCATCATCAACAAAGGGGCGAGCTGGCCGCCGGGAGCCGCACCACCCGCTTGGGCATAGGCTTCGGGGATCAATCCGTTCATGTTCGTCGCCTGTCCTGCAAAGGCGGCAAAAAAGGCCGCGGATTATGCCACAGGCGCCCCGGGCCGCCGTCGGTCGAGGAAATCCCGGACAAAGGCCGCAAATTGCCCCGCCTCGATGGCCGCGCGAATCTGGCGCATGAGATCGAGGTAGAAATACAGGTTATGGATGGTGTTGAGTCGAGATCCCAGTATCTCGTTGCACCGATCCAGATGGCGCAGGTAGGCGCGGGAGTAGTGCCGACAGGTGTAGCAGCCGCAGGCAGGGTCGATTGGGTTCGGATCCCGCTGATGCGCGGCGTTGCGGATGTTGATGACCCCGGTCGAGGTGAATAGGTGCCCGTTGCGGGCGTGGCGGGTCGGCATGACGCAATCGAACATGTCGATGCCACGGGCAACCGCGGCGACGATGTCCTCAGGTCGACCCACCCCCATGAGATAGCGCGGCCGATCCGTCGGCATGTGCGGCACGAGCTCCTCGAGCACTCGCAGCCGCTCGGGCTCGGGCTCACCGACCGCAAGACCTCCGACCGCAAGCCCGGGCAAATCGAGCTCCATCAAAGAACGCAGAGACTCCAGGCGCAGATCGCCATACATACCGCCCTGCACTATGCCAAAGAGATCCCCGGGAACGGGAGCCGAACCGTCAGCACCACCGCCGTAATAATGACGGTGGCATCGCACCGCCCAGCGCATCGAGCGCTCCATCGACAGGCGCGCCTGGTCGTGAGTCGCGGGCCACGCCGTGCAGTCATCGAACATCATCACGATGTCCGAGCCCAAGGCGCGCTGCACATCCATGGAACTCTCGGGCGTTAAACGCACTTCACTGCCGTCGATCGGCGATCGGAACCGCACGCCCTCTTCATCGATCTTGCGAAGCTTGGCGAGACTGAAGACCTGAAAGCCGCCGGAATCCGTCAGGATGGGCTTCGACCAATTCATGAAGCGATGCAGGCCGCCGAGCTCGGCCACGACGTCGGGACCTGGTCGCAACATGAGGTGGAACGTGTTGCCGAGGATGATTTCGGCACCGAGGCCCGTCAGTTCCTCCGGCGTCATCGCTTTCACCGTGCCGTAAGTACCCACGGGCATGAAGGCCGGTGTTTCGATGCTGCCGTGACGCGCGTGAACGCGACCGCGACGGGCTGCGCCATCGGTAGCGATACATTCGAAACTCAAGCGATTCGAGTTGGGGCGATTCGCGCTCATGGATGCGCAATCTCGGCGGGGGTCAGCAACATGGCATCACCGTAACTGAAGAAGCGATAGCGCTGGTTGATTGCGTGCGCATAGGCGGCGAGCATCGTCTCGCGACCGACGAAGGCACTCACCAACATCAGCAAGGTCGATTTGGGCAAGTGGAAGTTCGTGATCAGCGCGTCGATCGCAAGAAAGCGATGGCCCGGCCGGATGAAGATGCGAGTCTCACCCGACCACGCATTGATGACGCCGTTCGCGGAAGCCATGGCAGCCGACTCGAGCGCGCGCACGACCGTAGTTCCGACCGCAATCACCCGCCCCCCGGCGGCACGAACGCGTGCGATGGTGGTGGCGGTTTCTGCCGGGATTTCCGCGTATTCCGCGTGCATGACATGCTCGTCGATGTTGTCGCTGCGCAGCGGCTGGAAAGTGCCCGCTCCGACGTGCAAGGTGATCGTCGCGCGTTCGATGCCCGCCGCGGCGAGTTGCTCGAGCAGCGCATGATCGAAGTGCAAACTTGCCGTCGGCGCTGCTACCGCACCCGGCACTTTGGCGAGAACGCTCTGATAACGCTCGGTATCGTCGGCAACCGTCTCGCGCGCAATGTAGGGCGGGAGCGGAATCTCCCCATGCCGACCGAAGAATGCGAGCGCAGGCTCGGGCAACTCGACTCGGAAGAGATCTTCCTGTCGGCCCAACACCCGCAGCGGTCCGCCTGCGGTCTCGACGAGCGAACCGTCTCGCAGCGGCTTGCTCGCTCGCATGTGCAGTAACGCCTCACGGCCCTCGAGTGCACGCTCAAGCAGCATCTCGACGCTGCCACCGGTCGGCTTGCGACCGTGCAAACGCGCCGGGATCACGCGGGTATCGTTGAAAACCAGCAGATCCCCCGGTCGGAGCCATTGGCCTAGTTCGCGGAACTCGGCATCTCGCCAATTGGCAGACTTGCCGTCGACGACCAGCAGGCGTGATGCCGTCCGGTCGGGCAGCGGAAACTGGGCGATGAGCTCCGCCGGGAGGTCGAAATCGAAGTCTGAGGCACGCATCGCGCGCATGTTAGGCAAGCACGGGCTCGCTTTCACGTATAATGCGACTTCATCCTCAGCCGGGATGGCGGAACTGGTAGACGCGCCGGACTCAAAATCCGGTTCTGGTGACAGAGTGTGGGTTCGATTCCCTCTCCCGGCACCACCTGATCATTCATGAACTACTGCAGCAATTGT
>JACCDL010692473.1_pt1 | contig 29922 bp, 32 predicted proteins | sample 7441931 | NCBI WGS metagenome assembly JACCDL01 (sample SAMN15323437, study PRJNA562643) | freshwater metagenome | isolation source: river surface water | place: USA:Blue River Watershed | collected 2017-08-16 | reverse complement strand
ATCCAACGCTTCCAAGTTTGCAGTGTCTTCATTTCAACTTTTCTTCGCCAAGGAAAAACCCGCGGCTATCCAAATATTCAATCAGATAGCTTTGGTGATCTGGGCAGGCAAGCCAATGCTTGGTTCTTCCATCGGTGTGAATTTTAGGATTACGCCATTCAAGCTTGAAGTAAGCCGGGTGAGAGCATCCGGCTCGAGAGCACTTAATTTGCTCGCGGTCCATCGCTTGGCGAGGTAGAAGAGGTGAATGAGCTGGCATCAATAACCAGAGTAGGCGCCACGGCCTTTGCTGCCGAATCCTTCGAAGAACCCGATCCAACGCCATTGGCAATCACCACGGCAAAATAGGGCAAGAAAATAGCCCCGGCAAAGCAAACCCACATAAACCAGCCCTGAACCACCATTGCCAGGACTATGCAAATTACTCGAATCGTCATGGCAATTAGGTACTTGAACATGCGCGATTTGCGCTCATCCTCAGGCGACTGCTCGATCGAGGTGAGGCTTTGGGCTTTTGCCACTGAGGTGTTCTCCCGTCGAATTGAGATAGTCAAAGACTAGACTTCATTTGTTCCAAGCCTAAAAAGATGGTTTCTATTCCAAGAAGCTCCCAGAAAGAGATTGCGACATGAACGCCCCAAGAACTGTTCTGATTACCGGTGGTAACCGCGGCATTGGCCGTTCAATCGCCGAGGAATTCATTGCCCAGGGGCACAGGGTTGCCGTTACCGTTCGAAGCGGCCAAGGGCCGGCTGGGGCGCTTAGCGTTGTGGCCGACGTCACTGACCCAGCTTCGCTGGATAAGGCTTTCGCCGAGGTAGAGGAAAAACTTGGCGCTGTTGAAGTTCTTGTAGCCAATGCCGGGATTACCCGTGACACCCTTCTGATGCGCATGACCGACGAAGAATTCGAAGATGTTATCAACACAAACTTGAACGGTGTTTTCCGAGTTTTGCGTCGCGCCACCAAAGGCATGATCAAGGCCAAATATGGTCGCGTAATTCTCATTGGTTCGGTAGTGGGTCTGCTTGGCTCGGCGGGTCAAGTTAACTACTCGGCGGCAAAGTCCGCTCTGGTGGGCATGGCGCGTTCGATCACCCGGGAGCTTGGCGCTCGTGGCATCACTGCAAACGTTGTTGCACCAGGATTCATTGACACCGATATGACCTCGGCTCTTCCCGAAGCACAACAAGACGAATACAAGAAGAAGATTCCTGCCGGTCGCTTCGCGCAACCTGAAGAAGTAGCCAAGGTTGTTGCCTGGTTGGCAAGCGACGAAGCAAGCTACATATCCGGGGCAGTAATTCCGGTTGACGGTGGCCTTGGTATGGGTCACTAAAAAAACTTTTCACCCTCAACTATCTGGAGAAATAATGTCTAACCCACTTGCCGCAGGATCACTTAAAGGAAAAGTTGCTCTAGTCACTGGCTCGTCAAGAGGAATTGGAGCGGACACTCTTGGCTATTTTGCCGAAGCTGGCGCATCGGTGATTGTGAACTACCGCAACAAAGAGGCTCGGGCGCTAAAGATTGTAGATGGCATCAAAGCTGCAGGCGGCAACGCAATTGCTGTTGGTGCCGACCTAACCGATGCCGATTCTGTCAAGGCAATGTTTGAAGCGGCAAAAAACGAATTTGGTCAGCTAGACATCTTGGTCATGAACGCCTCGGGAGGAATGGAGGCAGGGCTTGGTGAGGACTACGCCATGCGCCTGAATCGCGATTCGCAGGTAAACCTGCTGAAGACCGCGCTGCCTTATCTAAACGATGGTGCCCGAGTTGTTTTTGTGACCAGCCACCAAGCTCACTTTATTAACACAACACCGACAATGCCGGAATACCTTCCGGTTGCTCTGTCAAAGCGTGCCGGTGAAGATGCTCTTCGCGAAATGATTCCAACCCTCGCAGAACGAAACATAGGCTTCACCGTAGTTTCTGGAGACATGATTGAAGGAACAATTACAGCAACCCTTCTTGAACGTGCCAACCCTGGAGCGATTGAAGCCAGACGTGAGGGAGCCGGAAAACTTTACAATGTTCAAGAATTTGCGGCAGAGGTTGCTCTTGCTGCAGTTGAGCCAGTGCCTGCGGATAACACCCGTTTGGTTGGCGACACATCTGATTTTAAATAGATCGCAAGCGACCTATTGGCGATTTTAAATAGATCGCAAGCGATCGACTTGCGATTTTAAAAAGTCAGTAGCTCAAGGAGTTTGCGAAGGTCTTTGCCCTCGATAACAACATCCGCTTTTTCACGCACGATTGGCTTTGCGTTGAAGGCCACTCCAAGGTCGGCCAGAGCCATCATCTCTAAGTCGTTTGCTCCATCGCCAACGGCAACGGTATTGGTTAGACCAGAGGCTATAGACCATTCCCTAAGCGCTTCAGCTTTTGCACTTCGGTCAATAATCATTCCGATCACTTTGCCTGTGAGTTTTCCATCAACCACTTCAAGTTCGTTCGCACGAGCAAAGTCCAGGTTAAGCTCAGCAGCCAGGGGAGTAAGCAGCTGAATGAAACCACCAGAAACCGCTCCAACTTTTCCGCCGGCGGCTTGAATGGCAGCAATGGTTTCTTCGGCACCGGTGGTGATTCGAATCCGGCTTTGAACGTCGGCAAAAACGGATTCTGGAAGTCCGGCAAGAGTTGCAACGCGCTCAATGAGGCTCTGGGCGAAATCAAGTTCGCCGGCCATGGCGCGTTCAGTTACGGCAGCGACTTCTTCACGCTTACCAGCGACCTCGGCCAACAGTTCAATTACTTCATCTTCGATGAGGGTTGAATCTACATCGAATACAACTAGATACTTGGTCACGGTGTAACCAGAACGCCCTTTCCAACAACCGTGATACCTGAATCGCTAACAAAGAAGCCGCGATCGAGATCGCGCTGCTTGTCGACACCAATCGATGCGCCGTCGGCAACAACAACGCTCTTGTCGAGAATAGCTCGTCTCACCGTGCAATCGCGGCCGACTTGCACACCATCCAAAAGAACTGAGTCTGTCACCAAGGCCCTTGAGTGAACGCGCACATTTGGCGAAAGCACGCTTCGCTCCACAATGCCACCAGATACCACGGTGCCAAGAGAAACTATTGAGTCTGTTGTTCGACCCTGATTGCCTTCACCATCGTGTACGAACTTAGCCGGCGGCAAGTTTACTTGCTGCGTGTGCACTGGCCACTCGTGGTTGTAAAGATTGAAGACCGGCATCACCGAAATCAGGTCCATGTGTGCCTCGTAATAGGACTCCATGGTTCCTACGTCGCGCCAGTAGGAGTGATCGCGCTCGGTTGAACCCGGGATTTGGTTATAGGTGAAGTCATACACACCAGCGTCACCGCGCCCAACGAAGTAAGGAACGATGTCGCCACCCATGTCGTGGGTCGAGTCCTCAAGAGTTCCATCGTGCTCAATTGCATCAATCAGTGCCTGAGCGCTAAAAACGTAGTTGCCCATTGATGCCAAAACTTCGTTCGGGTTGTCGGCGAGTGGTTTTGGGTCGCTCGGCTTTTCACGGAAAGCTGCGATTTTAGTTGCGTCGTTGTCATCTACTTCGATGACACCAAACTGATTTGCCAAATGAAGCGGCTGACGAATAGCAGCAACGGTAACGCCTCTGCCGGACTCAATGTGAGCCTGAATCATCTGATCAAAATCCATGCGATAGACGTGATCGGCACCCACTACGACAACAATGTCTGGGCGCTCGTCGCTGAGCAGATTCATACTCTGCAAAATCGCGTCTGCGCTTCCTGAAAACCAGCGTTTGCCAAGCCGCTGTTGAGCAGGAACCGAGGCAACGTAAGAGCCAAGCAGCGGTGACATTCGCCAGGTCTGTGAGATGTGACGGTCAAGACTGTGCGACTTGTACTGAGTCAAGACCACGATACGGCGCAACCCAGAGTTGATTAGATTCGACAGAGCAAAATCAATCAAGCGATAACTGCCACCAAAAGGCACCGCGGGCTTAGCTCGGTCGGCCGTCAATGGCATCAGTCGCTTGCCTTCACCACCGGCCAGTACCATTCCGAAAACTCTTGGAGTGCTCATATCGAGAATGTTATTCGCAAAATGTTCCAGCCGGATAACATTGCGTCATGAGAATCGATTTGGTGACCAAGGAATATCCACCGTTCATTTACGGTGGAGCTGGCGTACATGTCGCTGAATTAGTGAAAGTTTTGCGTCAACACATTGAAGTTAGGGTTCGTTGCTTCGGCGAAGACCGTAATGAAACCGATACATACTCTTATGCGCACGGCCCCGAATTCGACCAAGCCAACGGAGCACTTCAAACGATGGCAACTGACCTAAGTATGGTCTCAGACATCGCAGGGGCTGACCTGGTGCACTCTCACACTTGGTATGCGAATTTCACAGGACAAGTTGCAGGTGCTTTGCACGGCATCCCACACCTCATAACCGCGCACAGCCTTGAACCGCTGCGCCCATGGAAAGAACAGCAATTAGGCGGGGGATACCGACTCTCATCAATGATTGAGCGCAACGCCTACGAACAGGCTGCGGGCATTATCGCCGTTTCTGATGGCATGAGAAAAGACATCTTGCGCGCCTACCCGCAAATTGATCCGGCAAAAGTATCGGTGGTACACAACGGAATTGACCTGGACGCTTTTCAAGCGGCAAACAACCCGGACCTAGTGCGCGCCAACGGAGTGGACCCCGAAAAACGATCGGTTGTTTTTGTGGGTCGCATCACAATGCAAAAGGGACTTCCTTACCTCTTGAAGGCAGCAAAGGAGTTGCCAAGCGATGTTCAATTGGTGCTTTGCGCTGGCGCACCCGATACACCTCAGATTTTGCAGGAAGTTACCGACCTAGTGACAGAGCTTCGAAAAACTCGAGACAACGTTGTATGGGTAGAGAAGCACCTGAGCCGGGCAGAACTTATCGCAATGCTTTCCGCGGCTACCGTATTTGCGTGCCCATCCATATACGAACCACTCGGCATCGTAAATCTTGAAGCCATGGCCTGCGGAACCCCGGTAGTCGCCACAGCAACCGGAGGAATTCCAGAGGTTGTTGCCCACAACGAAACCGGCCTGTTGGTTGAAATTGATCAACTGCAAGACGGCAGCGGCAAACCGCTTAACGAGTCCAAATTTGTTGCAGATTTTGCCGCGGCACTGAACCAGATGCTAGAGAGTCCAAAATTGTCAGAATTTGGCAAGGCCGGCAGAGCACGCGTCGAGCAACATTTCAGCTGGGACAGCATCGCGGCCGAAACAATTCGCGTCTATAAGCGCGCCATCGAGGCAACAGCATAGGCTTAAGGAATGTCTCGCGTCATCGATCTAAATAACGTCACAGTAATTCGTGACGGTCGACCAATTTTGAACAATGTGGATTGGCAGGTCGAATCAGATCAGCGCTGGGTGATTGTTGGGCCAAACGGGGCTGGAAAAACAACTCTGCTCAGAGTTGCAGCTGCACAAATTCACCCATCGAGTGGAAGTGCAACAATTCTTGGTCAGCGACTTGGTGAGATTAACGTCTTTGAACTCCGAACTCGAATCGGATTTGCTTCCTCAGCGCTTGCTGCTCACATTCCAAATTCCGAAACAGTATTAAACGCTGTGATGACTGCCAGTTACGCAGTTACCGGAAGATGGAATGAGAAGTACGACGACATCGATGAGCGCCGTGCTCGTCGAGTTTTAGCCGAGTGGCATCTTGAAAACTACGCGGACCGTGCCTTTGGAACCCTCAGCGATGGAGAGAAAAAACGCACCCAAATTGCCAGGGCGGTTATGCCAGATCCTGAGCTGCTGCTGCTTGATGAGCCGGTCGCCAGCCTTGACCTTGCTGCTCGAGAGCAAACTATTTCAATAATCGGTGCCTACGCTTCAGCCCCAGCTGCCCCAGCGATGGTCATGGTGACGCACCACCTTGAAGAAATTCCAGCCGGATTTACCCACGCGCTGCTGATCCGCGATGGCCAAGTTTTTGCGGCGGGGGAAATCCACCACACCCTAACCTCAGACAAGATCTCGGAGTCCTTTGGTTTTGGGCTAAATGTGGACTTTACCGAGGGAAGATTCCGGGTCCGCGCCCGCTAAATCCGGCTAAAAGGGCTATGCCGACCGGAATCCCTCTGTTATGCTTGAACACTGTGCCCTTTAGGCACAAGCCCCAATTTTTGATTATTACGGAGTTTTCCCATGAAGGCAGACATTCACCCAACTTACGAAGCAGTCGTATTCCGCGACTTGGCATCGGGTGTAGCGTTCCTTACTCGTTCTACTGTTTCAAGCAGCAAGACCATCGAGTGGGAAGACGGTAACACCTACCCAGTTTTCGACGTTGAAATCTCGTCAGAGTCACACCCTTTCTACACTGGTAAGCAGCGCATCATGGATGCTGCTGGTCGTGTTGAGCGCTTCAACGCTCGATACAAGGGCTTTGGCGCTTAGTCGTAAACGACTGAACATTGGCTATGGCGATTAGCCATAAACAAACTTCGGAGCGCAAGCTCCGCGAGAACCGCAAGTTGTCCACACGGCTTGTAGGTTGAGACCAAAGAGCTCCGCTTCGGCGGGGCTTTTTGTTTTAAGTTGGAATCAGGTTGCTTACAGTCAGGCGAGCTTGAGTGGCCAGCCTCTGGTGGCTGTGAAATCTGGGTTTACACTTCGACGCATGTATGACTCAAAGTCTGCATCAATTGCTTCACTCCAACGAATCTGCGCATCATGCAATTCACCGGCAGTGGCAGGCAATTCGTCAGCCCAACGTTTAGCAATTGCCTGAGCAACGCGACCAGCGGCAACCGCGTCTGCAGTTGCGTTGTGAGCATCTTCCAGCGGCACCTGATAAAACTCTGCCGCGTTTTCTAGTCTGCGCTTTCCTTTGCGGTACTTGTCTTTGAACTTGTCGATGACAAGTGGATCGATGACTGAGCCAAGTTTTAGGGGCTCTAAACCGTGACGCAAGGCCTCATAATGCAAAATCGTGAAATCATAAGGAGCGTTATAAGCAACGACCGGCAGTCCACGCGCAAAAAAGTCTCTAAGTGTCGCGAGCAATTCCGCGATTACTACGTCGGCCGGGCGACCTTCACGAACCGCAATTTCGGTGGTTACTCCGTGAACATCACTTGCCTGAGTTGGAATCTCAATACCAGGGTTTGCTAGCCACTCTGAATTTGTGCCAACTACATTTCCCGATGCATCCAGTTCAACCGCGCAGGCGGTGACGATTCGAGCATCGGTTAGGTCTAGGCCGGTCGTTTCAAGGTCAAAAACTGCAATTTGCTTTGCCCACTCAGGCATAGTGGTGTTGAAATCAAAACTAAGCTGGTCATTCATAGATTCAGGCTAGGTCTTACTAACGACAAAGACCGGCGCCACGCGCCAATTCAAGAGCAGCGGCGTGATGATTCAAGGTAAAGATATGTATGCCTGGTGCTCCAGCAGCAACTAGATCTTTGGCGAGTTGGGTCGAATACGCCATTCCGATTTCACGAGCCTGATCTTCATCATCCGCTTGGTCAAATTTGGCAAGCAATTCATCAGGGATTGCGGCACCACTTAGCTCTGCCATTCGCACAATCTGCTTTGCATTGCTAATTGGCATTACACCCGGGACGATTGGCAAACTTGCCCCAGCTGCCTGGGCTGAAGCCACCAAATCGGTGTAAGCCTGCACACTGAAAAATAATTGGGTCACTGCGAATTTGGCACCCGAGGCCTGTTTTAGCGCCAACACTCTGGAGTCGTGCTCCATATTTGGGGACTCGGGGTGCACTTCTGGGAAAGCGGCAACGCCCACTTCCAAGTCGGTCGCTTCACGAACGAGATCTACCAACTCAAGCGCGGTCTTTAATTCACCCTTACTCAGTGCATCCGGGTCATCTTTTGGCGAGTCACCTCGTAAAGCTAAAATCGCGCCAACCCCAACCTGTTCAAAAAATTTCACAATTTCCAAAGTGCTGGATTTGGTTGCGCCGACGCAGGTTAGGTGGCCAATCGTTAGCACCTGTTTTGACATTCGTTCTACAACGGCAAGCGAACGCTCGCGATTTGAACCGCCGGCTCCGTAGGTCACCGACACATAATCGGGGGATACCTCAAGTAGCTTTTCGAAGGCATTCCAAAGATTGGCCTCGCCAACCTCATCCTTGGGTGGAAAGAATTCAAATGAGAGAGTGGGCTCTGCACCATTGCGTCTAGCGGCTGAAATCTCAGAAATGTTGCCGAAGCTCAAGCTGTTCAAATCGGATTTTCGCAGTAGTGAGGTTTCGGCCATTCCCCAAGTATATTCGACCGGCGACGGGGATTTGCCTCGAATTCCGCCACGGGCGCTCGGTTAGACTTGAAGTCTATGTTTACCTCCCGCTCAGAAGCCCTTATCAACGCCGTTCGCTCGCGCGTGGTCGTAGCGGATGGTGCGATGGGCACCATGATTCAAGAGGCAAGCCCAACCCTTGAGGAGTTCCAAGGCCACGAGGGCTGCAACGAAATCCTTAACATCACTCGGCCAGACATTATCGCTGGCATCCACGCCCAGTATCTAAAAAGTGGTGCCGAGGCCATTGAAACAAACACTTTCGGCGCCAACTTCGCAAACCTAGCCGAATATGGAATCGAAGACCGGATTGAGGAACTCGCCTATGCGGGCGCCAAAGTTGCCCGCGATGTTGCTGACGATTTTTACACCGATGAAAAACCGCGCTGGGTGCTTGGCTCAATGGGTCCGGGGACAAAGCTTCCGAGCCTTGGGCACGAAAAATTTTCTGTCCTGCGCGATGCTTACCAACTAAGCGCAAGGGGATTGATTCGCGGCGGTGCCGATGCGATTCTGGTGGAAACCGCTCAGGACCTTTTGCAAGCTAAAGCTGCGGTTATCGGTTCCAAGCGTGCGATGGCCGAACTTGAAACATATGTTCCAATCTTGGTCTCTGTAACCATTGAAACCACCGGAACCATGTTGTTGGGTTCTGAAATTGGCGCGGCACTTACCGCGCTTAGCGCTCTGGGAATTGACGCAATTGGTCTGAACTGTGCAACCGGCCCAATGGAAATGAGCGAGCACCTTCGCTACCTTTCTAAATTTTCAGAATTGCCCTTAGTGGTAATGCCAAACGCCGGACTTCCAATTCTTGGTGCTCACGGTGCGCACTATCCGCTCACCGCCAGTGAACTAGCGACGGCTCAATTGCAGTTTGTAAACGAATACGGCGCCGGCTTAGTTGGAGGTTGCTGTGGAACTACACCCGCCCACATTGCAGAACTAGCCAAAGCTGTTTCAAACTCAATCCCTAAGCGACCCTCCCTAATCGATGAGCCGGGATTAGCAAGTTTGTACCAGCACCAACCATTCGATCAGACCATGACTTATCTATCGATTGGTGAAAGAACTAATGCCAATGGTTCAAAAGCATTCCGCGATGCGATGCTCGCAGAAAATTGGGAAGAGTGCATTGAAATCGCCCGAAGCCAAACTCGCGAGGGAGCACACCTTCTTGATGTCTGTGTTGATTACGTTGGTCGAGATGGAGCCAAAGACGCTCGTGAACTAGTCAGCCGCTTGGCCACGGCAACCACCTTGCCGCTGGTACTGGACTCTACCGAGCCCGCAGTTTTGGAGGCGGGACTTGAGTGCATGGGCGGCCGTGCCATGATCAACTCGGTGAACTACGAAGACGGTGACGGGCCAAAATCCCGCTTCGCCAAGATCATGCCGATTGTCAGAGAACACGGCGCTGCTGTAGTCGCACTAACTATCGACGAAGAGGGTCAAGCCCGAACAGCGGATACGAAATTTGCGATCGCTGAACGTCTAATTAAGGATTTGACTGGAAACTGGGGCATGAGACTCGTTGACATCACAGTTGACACCCTCACTTTCCCGATTGCCACCGGCCAAGACGAAACTCGTCGCGATGGCATAGAAACCATTGAGGCAATTCGCAGGCTAAATGAAGCTTTCCCTGGAGTCCAGACCACTCTGGGAATCTCAAACATTTCATTTGGCTTGAGCCCCGCCGCGCGTCACGTATTGAACTCCGTGTTCCTGCACGAGTGTGTTCAAGTTGGTCTAACTTCGGCAATTGTTCACGCGGCTAGAATCATGCCACTGAATCAAATTCCGGCAGAGCAATTGCAGGCCGCATTGGATCTGATCTACGACCGCAGAACCTATGACACTGACGGAAACATCACATTTGACCCGCTAACCCGATTCCTTGATGTTTTCAGCGGCGTAGACTCGGCCGCCTCGCGTCAGTCTCGCGCCGATGAATTGGCCCTAATGCCAATTGAACAGCGTCTTGAACGCCGCATCATTGACGGTGAAAAGAAAGGCCTCGAGGCCGACCTAGATGAAGCTATGGCCGCAGGCTACAAGGCTCTGGCAATCATCAATGACTTCCTGTTAAAAGGCATGCAGGTTGTTGGGGAACTCTTCGGCAAGGGTGAGATGCAATTACCATTCGTGCTTCAGTCCGCTGAAGTAATGAAAACCGCAGTTGCCCATCTGGAACCTCACATTGAAAAAACCGATGACAGCGGTAAGGGCAGAATCTTGCTGGCGACTGTTCGTGGCGACGTGCACGACATCGGTAAAAACTTGGTCGACATTATCCTCAGCAACAATGGATTCGAAACCGTGAACATTGGCATCAAACAGCCAATTAACGAGATCCTGCGCGCAGCCGAGGAACACGACGTGGACGTAATTGGCATGAGTGGCTTATTGGTTAAGTCCACGCAAATCATGCGTGAAAATCTTGAAGAGATGAACCAGCGCGGTGTGGCTGAAAGGTGGCCGGTAATTCTTGGTGGCGCGGCGCTGACTAGAAGTTTCGTTGAACAGGATCTCGCCGAAATGTTTAACGGCGAGGTTCGCTACGCCAAAGATGCCTTCGAGGGCCTAAAGCTCATGGATGCTCTGGTCAAAATTAAGCGCGGGGACACCACGGTAAAACTTCCGGCGCTAAAGAAACGACTCGTGCCGCAAAAAAATCTTTTGGTACGCACCGAACCGGACCTGATGCCAGATCGCTCCGACGTTAGAAGTGACAACGAAATTCCGAATCCTCCATTCTGGGGAATGCGCGTTGTAAAAGGTATTCCACTTCGCGATTACGCTTCTTACCTTGATGAACGAGCAACTTTTATGGGTCAGTGGGGTCTCAAGCCTTCGCGTGCGGAAGACGGTGCAAGTTACGAAGAGCTCGTAGAGACCGAGGGTAGGCCAAGGCTTCGTGCCTGGCTGGACAAGGTTCAGACGGATGGTTTGCTCGAAGCCGCAGTTGTCTACGGTTATTTCCCAGCGGTGTCAGATGGCGATGACCTTGTCATTCTTCACCACGGTCCAGAAGGGGCCACCGATGGTGGTTCCGGTGGAGTTCCGGGAACCGAACGGATGAGATTTAAGTTCCCTCGCCAAGCTCGTGATCGACACCTCTGCCTAAGCGACTTCGTCGCCGCCAAAGATTCAGGCAAAATTGACGTGGTGCCGTTCCAACTGGTGACCATGGGCAATAAAGTTTCCGAGGCTGCGAATGAACTCTACGCAGCCAACGAGTACCGTGAGTATTTGGAGTTGCACGGCTTATCTGTTCAATTAACTGAGGCTCTTGCCGAGTTCTGGCACGCGCGCATCCGTGAGGACCTAGGCTTTTCCGCTGAGGATCCTGCAGAGGTCGAGGGCCTATTCAAATTGGATTACCGCGGTGCCCGATACTCATTTGGTTATCCGGCTTGCCCTGAACTTGAAGACCGAGTGAAATTGGTTGACTTACTGAAGCCGGAGCTGATTGGCGTCACGCTGTCAGAAGAGCTTCAACTTCACCCAGAACAATCAACGGATGCCATGGTTCTTCACCATCCAGAAGCCAAATACTTCTCTGTCTAGGTCAGCATCATGACAATCCAGTCTGAACTTCTTGCAAAGCGGGCCTTAGACCGTTCAAAAGCACACAGCATTCAGGTGCTTGATACGGCAACCCGATACTGGTCTTACCCAAGCAGTAATCCAAACGCCAAGGTAATCATTTTCATTCACGGCTATCGTGGCAACCATCACGGGCTAGAAGCAATTGCCGGAGCCCTTGAGGATTTTCACGTAATCATTCCAGACCTGCCAGGATTCGGCGAGTCAACTCCGTTTGCAGAAACCCACACCATCGAACGTTATGCAGCTTGGTTAGCAGAATTCATCGCAAAGCTCGCACCCAAGCAAAAGCCAATTCTGCTGGGACACAGTTTCGGAAGTATCATCTGTGCGGCCTTCGCCAGCCAAACAGACGCAATTGAACTACTAATTCTCGAGAACCCGGTATCGGCTCCGGCGCTAAAGGGACCTAACGCCCCAATTACTAAAATCGCCCAGGCCTTTTTTGCACTTGCCGGAAAACTTCCGCTGAAGCGCGGGGAGTGGCTTCTAAAGTCATGGCCTATGGTGCGTGGCATGAGCATACTTATGACAAAGAGTTGGAATCGTCAATTGCGCAGCTGGGTGCATGCGCAACATGACGCAAACTTTAACGACTTTGCAAATCGCCGGGTAGCGATAGAGGGTTACACCGCGTCAATCTCGCACAACGTTGGTGACTACGCGGACCAATTCAAGGTGCCAACACTGTTAATCATTGGCAGTCGTGACGATATCACCTCTCCGAAACAACAGTTCGCGATGGCTAGGAACATCAGAGTTCCTCACGCGATTAGTGAACACATGGGAGTTGGGCATTTGACCCACTATGAAATTCCTGCCGAGGTTGCCGAGGACATCCGACAATTCGTTGCGCAGCATGGGATGGATAACGGCTAGTGAAGAACATTTTCTTTGACTGTCGCTACATTCGAATAGACCACCACGACGGCATAAGTCGATTCTCAGCTGGACTATTTGCAGCACTAAGTAAAAAAATCCAAGTAACCGCAATAATCTGCGACGTTAGGCAGCTGCAAAAGCTTCCCCAGGGAACAAAGTTTGTAAAAATTTCTTCACCAACATCTGCTCTTGAGCCCCTGGTGTCACTGCAACTAAACAAAACAGAAGCCGACATCGTCTTCTCACCCATGCAGACAATTGGCTCCTTTGGAAGAAAATTTAAGCTGGTGCTCACCGTTCATGATTTGATTTACTACCGCCATCCCGCGCCGCCACCGAACTTCTCTTGGCCAGTTAGAGCGCTTTGGCGCCTGTATCACCTTGTTTACTGGCCACAAAGAATTCTGCTAAATAGTTCCGATGCAGTCGTGACAGTATCGCAGACAACCAAACAACTCATCCAGCAAAATAAGCTAACTCGACGCCCGGTCAAGGTGGTCTATAACGCAGCTGAAAGTCAACAAACAAGCTCGATTCCCGAACGGCGCCCAACCCAAAATCAAAACCTAATTTACATGGGCAGTTTTATGGACTACAAAAACGTTGAGGTCTTGATCCGGGGAATGCGATACCTACCTAATCACGAACTTCACTTGCTGAGTCGCATTTCAAATGCGCGCAGGCAAGAGCTTGAAGCATTGATTCACTCTGGTGCCAAAGTCGTTTTTCATAATGGGGTGTCAGACGAGCAGTACCACGAGTTACTCAGTTCTGCCGTGGCACTTGTTTCCGGTTCACGAGATGAAGGATTTGGCATACCTTTGGTCGAATCCATGAATCGGGGAGTGCCAATCGTAATTTCAGACATTCCAATCTTTCGTGAGATTGGCGGTTCCGCCGCCATCTACTTTGATCAAGAGGATCCGACTGCCTTTGCCAGAGCCATTGAGTCAATTTCCGATAATGATGAGTGGATGAAAGCATCCAGAGCAAGTCAGATTCAGGCAAAGAAATTCAGTTGGGATACGTCAGCCACAGCCTTGCTTGAACTTCTAGAGCAAGTCTGAATGTAAGGTTCTAGGCTCATAGCTCCGAATGCGCCAGATCGAACCATCGTGCGCGAAAACACTCATTGAGGCATTACCTAATCGCTCACCTTCACGCGGGAATTCGCCATTGCTTACGATTCTTAGCAGGATGCGAATCAAAGCGCCATGTGAGACTGCCAAAATTCTCCGACCTCTAAATTTCATGGCCAATTGATCAAGCAAAAGGTTGGCTCGCGCCTCTAGATCCCTAAGGCTCTCACCGCCAGGCACACTATTTGTGTCTGCATATTTTGCCAGCCATTCTTGGTGACTCATTCCTTCTGCCTCGCCAAAGGATCTCTCCAAAAGCAGTGGCTCTACCTCAGCATCAGCAAAACCGTTCACTTCTGCAACTATCTCAGCGGTTGCGCGAGCTCTGGAAAGCGGCGAGGTAAGGATTAGATCCCAATCATTAGGGTCGATAACAGCTGCGGCATCACGAGCCTGAGCAATTCCGGTCTCATTGAGAGGAATGTCAGTGATTCCCTGCAATCGAAAATCAATGTTCCAATCTGTTTGCCCGTGTCGCAACAGACCCAAAATTGTTTCAGTCAAGGAATAGCCTCTCAAGTACCAAAGATGTATTTGCTTCAATTTTTGCTGTAGCTAGCTCGTCAGCCCTGGTGGCACCAATGTTTACAATCACGATTGGCTTATTGGCGCGGGCGGCGCGGCGCGCAAATCGTAAACCGGAATTCACCGAAAGTGAAGTTCCGGCAACCAGCAGTGCCTCTGCATCGTCAAGATTTTTCATGGCAAGTTCAACAACTTGGGGTGGAACAGATTCACCAAAGAAAACTACGTCAGGCTTGAGAACGCCACCACACTTCAAGCAGACTGGAATCTTGAAGTCCGCAGCAGCTTCTATTTCAGCGTCCCCGTCTGGCGTAAATTCAAAATCAGCCGACCGATCAACACCCGGGTTCAAATCGGAAAGCAGCTCATCCATTATTGTGCGCGAGAAATTGTCGCCGCACTTCATGCAGCGCACTCTGTCCAAGCGGCCGTGCAAGTCAATCACCTGCCTGGAACCTGCCTTTTGATGGAGTTGATCAACATTCTGGGTAATGATTTGGAAGACTTTTTGATTTACCTCTGCCCGTGCGATCGCCAAGTGGCCAGCGTTTGGCAGGGCTTCGGCGATGCGGTTCCAGCCGATGAAACTTCTAGCCCAGTACCTAATTTGCGCTTCTTTAGAGCCCATAAAGGTGTCGTAGGTCATTGGATGGCGGGCGACCCGTCCAGCACCGCGATAGTCGGGGATACCGGAATCTGTGCTTAGTCCCGCACCGCTTAGCACCAGTACTTTTTTGCCGATGAGTTTTTCGCGCGCGAAATCCACGCCATATTGGGCGGCTGCACTAAGCGTCTCTCTCTCCGACATTGTTATCAGTCTAGTTTTTCGAACCTGAGTGAGACATTGACGTTTACCCTTCTTAAGTGAAAAACCCTGGTCGTGGAGGACCAGGGTTTAGTGTCCGAAAGGGGACTTGAACCCCTACCCTCGTAAGAGGACTAACACCTCAAGCTAGCGCGTCTGCCATTCCGCCACCCGGACAGGTAACAGTTTTGATGTTACCTCAAATCTTCTAAAGCCGCCGAGGTACTAGCCTGACGAGACCTTTCGGGGTAGTTTAGGGCTATGGCTCAAGACGCACGCATAGCATTGCAACAGTTCATCGCCTCGCTGGAGCGACACTTTGAAGCAATCGCATCTAGGCGCGGTGCCGAGGATCCCGCAGTCGAGCAAGCTTATTTTCAATTAGAGGATGCTTTTCTCAACTACGAGGAAGCTCTCAACGAAAAATACGAGGAATACCTGCCAATCTCTCTGGCAGAGGATGACAACGATTGACCCCATTTGACGCGGTAATTCTGGGAATCGTTCAAGGCCTTACCGAGTTTTTGCCAATTTCCTCAAGCGCACACGTCCAAATCGCGCAGCAACTACTTGGGCTATCTTCCATTCCCAAACCACAGCTGACCGCTTTTATCGCCACGATTCAACTCGGCACCGAGGCGGCCGTTTTGATTTATTTTTGGAGAGACATCGTTCGCATAGTACAGGCCTTCTTTGGGGCACTCTTTGCTAAATCAAAACAAAGCACCGATGCGCTGCGCGACGCAAAACTTGGTTGGCTAATCATCATTGGCTCGATACCGGTAGTGGCCATTGGTTTGATTTTTCAAGACGCAATTGAAAACCAACTTCGAAGCCTTTGGGTGATTGCCTTCACGCTCATTATTTTTGGCGTGATTCTTGGGATTGCAGACCGAATTGGCAAAAGACAGAGGTCAATTGAGCAGCTGACCACCAAGCACGGAATTTTGTTTGGGCTTGGCCAGGCGTTAGCTGTGATTCCTGGGGTTTCTCGATCAGGAGGAACTATTTCTGTTGGCTTGCTGCTTGGCTACAGTCGACAAGCCGCAGCCAGATACAGTTTTCTGTTGGCCATTCCAGCGGTCATTGCCAGCGGGTTTTATGAATTTGCATCAACTTACCAAGACCTAAACAGCAGCGAGTTAGTAGCCACCGCTGTGGCAACCGTGGTCTCGTTTGTGGTTGGCTTCTCTGTGATTGTTGGCCTGCTTCGCTATCTAAGCCGCGGCTCTTTCATGCCATTTGTAATCTGGCGAGTCTCAGTGGGCGTGATTCTGCTGGTGCTACTTTCAACCAATCAGCTGCAGACCTAGTCGCTTTTTTGATCTGGCTGCTCTCCAGTGGCGGGTCTATCATCGGCACCGTCGATTGATTTTTCGTCACTGGCTCGCAAAAACTTCTCGAATTCCATGGCAATAGCGTCGCCACTGGCTGCCGCAGACTCCACTTCATCTCTAGTTTTTTCAAGTTGCTCAATGTAGCCAGCCATGTCGTCATCACCCTCGGCTACCTCGTCTATGCCGCGCTCCCAATTGAAAGCTTCATCAGCCAAAGTTCCGTGATCAAACTGAACCCCAAGGTATCGTTCAACTTCAACCAACAGAGCCAGCGTTGCCTTTGGCGATGGAGTGTTATGAACGTAGTGGGGAACAGATGCCCACAGTGCAACGCTAGGAATTCCAGCTTTTTCAAGCGCAATCCCTAACACGCTAAGAATGCCAACCGGACCTTCGTAGTGGCTGCGCTCAAGGTTTAATTCCGCCCTAGCGCGTTCGTTTTGGCTGGTTGCCATTACACCGATAGGGCGGGTGTGCGGCACATCGGCCAACATGGCACCAAGGAACAAAACCGCATCAATCTCACGATCCTCGATCATTTCCATAACCTCGGCTGTGAACGATTGCCAGCGGCGAGAAGGCTCTACACCCAGCAGCACATGAATGCGACCGAGCGAAGGATTCTGGGCAACTAGCTCAACGGAGGGGGCACACAGATCGGTGCTTGGCCAATTGATTTGGCGATTTCCATCGGTGTCATAGGAAACAGACGGCCTGGTGAACTGGAAGTCATAGTAATCTTCAGGGTCAACCGTGCCAATCACGTCTACGTTCAGACGCTCACAAATGAATTTGGCCGCCGCGCTAGCCGATTCGGCAGCGTCGTTCCAACCCTCAAAGGCCACAATCAGGGTTCGGCCGGCAAATAAGTTCACGTTTTCCTAGGTTTTAGGCATTCTTGGTACTTAAAACCCTAAGGCAAAGCAGCCAAGGTAAAATCGACTCATTATGTTTGGAAAAAAGCTGCCCGCCGCTGTCTTGTGGGACATGGATGGCACGCTAGTCGACTCAGAACATTACTGGTTAGCCAGCGAAAAGTCCCTGGCCGAACAGCATGATGCCACCTGGACCGAGCAGGACGGCCACGAATTAATTGGCAATAGCCTGTACGAATCTTCCAGAATCATCAAGGCCAAAATCGGTAGCAGCATGGACACCGAGGCCATCGTTCAACATCTGACCGATTCGGTGGTGGCAAAGTTGGCAGTTGAAATTCCCTGGCGTCCTGGCGCCCAAGAACTCTTGCGTGAACTAAAGCGCAAAAAGATCAAGACTGCCTTGGTCACAATGTCGATGCATCGGATGGCTTTGGAGGTTGTCAACCGCATTCCCTTTCAAGCCTTTGACGTGATCATCGGCGGTGATGATGTCTCAAGGGGTAAACCGTTTCCCGACCCATATCTAAAGGCTGCCGAAATACTTGGGGTAAGGCCCCAAGACTGCGTTGCTTTTGAAGACTCCAATACCGGACTCCGATCGGCAGAGGCAGCCGGCACCAAAGCAGTGGGCATTCCAAACTTCATCGAAATTCCAATGATTCCAGGGCGAATTCTCTGGCCAACACTCGATGGCGTTCGCGTCAAAGACCTTCAGAAACTTTTCAGTTAGGAACGAATGAGTCAGCCAATCTCAAAGGCAAAATTGCCTACCGGGCCATTTCGTGAAGGTGACCGAGTTCAACTCACTGGGCCCAAGGGAAGACTAAACACCATCACCCTGCGAGCCGGTGAGAAGTTTGGCACCCACCGTGGCGACCTGCTGCACGACGACATCATCGGCAAACCCGAAGGCTCGGTCATTTTGAATCAGACCGGGATTGAGTATCTTGCCTTTCGACCCCTGCTGAGTGATTTCGTTCTGTCCATGCCGCGTGGAGCAGCCATCATTTACCCAAAGGATTCGGCTCAAATAATTGTCATGGGAGATATTTTTCCAGGCGCCCGGGTGGTAGAGGCTGGTGTTGGATCCGGCGGACTGAGCATGTATCTATTGCGTGCCATTGGCGACATGGGCACCTTGGACTCCTTTGAGCGTAGAGAAGAATTCGCAGAGATAGCCAAGGCCAATGTCGCTACAAATCTTGGAATCGTACCCTCAAGTTGGAACATTCACATCGGTGATTTGCAACAGCAGCTGCCAATTAAGAAGCAGGCGGGCAGCGTTGATCGAATTGTTCTAGACATGCTGGCCCCGTGGGAATGCGTTGAAGAGTGTGCGAACGCATTGGTTCCCGGCGGATTGATTATTGGATACGTTGCCACAGTCACTCAACTTTCGCGCTTTGCAGAAGCCCTAAAGGAGAGCGGTCACTTCAACGAACCAGAAGCCTTTGAATCCATGACCCGAGGTTGGCATTTACAAGGACTGGCGGTGAGGCCGGAGCACCGAATGATTGGTCACACCGGATTCCTGATTACCGCCAGGCGCATGGCTCCTGGAAGCACCGCACCAAACTTTAAGACCAAGAACAAACCAGAGTTTTCTGACGAAGATCTATCAGCCTGGAACCCGGATCACCTAGGTGAGCGCAAGGTATCAGACAAGAAACTTCGCAAAACTATTAGAAGCGCAGAAGCCGCGGCGGAAGCGCGCCTTGAGCAGTAATCAACCAGTAAGGAAAGCCAAACAATTGCGTAAATTAGCCACACTCCTAACCGCGGTAACTTTTGTATTTTTAGTTTCAGCTTGTGCACCCAGTTCGCCAACCGGCGAAGAAACCTCTACCGGCAGCGATACGCTTTCTTACATGACTCGCGCAACCGGAGAAGCACTGCCAGCAACCGATGGCTATCCAACCGTCACCCTTGACGATGCTGGAGCACCATCAATTACGCCCCTAACATCGGCAGCGCCAAAAGAATTTGGCGTGGCCACTCTGATCAAGGGTGCAGGTAGCGTTGTTGGCGCAACAGACATCGTGACAGTGCAGTACGCAGGATACCTATGGGATGGCACACCGTTTGATTCATCCTGGAGCCGTGGTGAACCCGCTCAGTTTTCATTGGAACAGGTTGTGCCAGGTTTCACCAAAGCAATTGCAGGACAGACCATTGGCTCACAGGTAATTGCAGTGTTACCACCTGAAGACGGTTACGGTGCTAGCGGTGCGGGCAGCATTCCTCCAAATGCAACGCTCATATTTGTAGTAGACATTCTTGCCGCAGAACCTGCCCAGTAGAACCGGGGCGAAGCTGGGGGAATGGTGAACAAGAAGTCTGCAGACACTTGGCAACCAGCCAAGTCCGACAAGTCAGAACGACTGCTCCAGCTCACCTGCGCCCTTTTGTTCGCAGAACGCGGTTTGACCAAGGCCGAATTATTTAGGTCAATTCCGGCCTATCTTGAAGCAACCGCATCTGGAACCTCCGAGGAATCTCTGAACCGCATGTTTGAGCGCGACAAAGTGGACCTTAAGAACACCGGCATTCAATTGCAAACGGTAAACCCAAATGCAGACCCCGATGAAATCTCCTATGTGATCGCCGGGGACACATTCGTTTGGCCCCAACACGCAAAACTTTCTGCCAAGCAACTGCAGTTGCTTGAATTAGCGGCACAGGTCTGGTCGCAAGCATCACTAGAAGCTGATGCCAACCAGGCTCTAGTGAGACTCAAAGCACTTGGAGTTGAACCAGCCGCCACTGACTTGATTGGGTTTGCGCCGCGAATCGAAACCCGTGAACCCAGCTTTACGCCCATTAGCAATGCAATCGACGAGTCAATTGAAATCACTTTTAGCTATCGCAAGGCCAATGGTGAAGTATCTAAGCGACATGTTCAACCTTGGTCACTTCACAACGTTGACGGCCAGTGGCTGCTCCAATCCTTCGACCTCGATCACTCTGAGGTAAGAAACTTTTTGCTAAAGCGAATAGTTTCCAAAGTTCAAAATGTAAAAAACGGAGAAGCAGATAAATTCTTTGAGAAGCCAAATGATGCCCAAGTTGCCGCAGCCATTGCAGATCTTCAGGAACACATCAAGAATCAAGTTTGTGAACTAAGAGTTAAGCGTGACTCTCAAGCCTGGTTTCATTTCCACTTAGATGGCTCTGGAAAGTCCAACGACAACACCGTGACGTTCAATTACATGGACATGCACTTGTTGGCCGAAGAACTTCGAGACTTTGCCTTGGACATAAAAGTTCTGAGACCTAAGGAGCTGGCCGAGCTCATCAAATCTGGTTTTGAGAAAGTTGCCTCGGATCATGCCTAAATTGAATTCATTCAACAGCGAAGATCGCTACAACTTTATGTTGGCCTTGGTTGCCTTTTTGCAAAACCGGGGTTCGGTGACATTAGAAGAAGCCGCACTGCATTTTTCGCTGGAACCTAAATACCTCAGAAAAGCCGTTACATCAATCAATGAAGCAAGGGCCACGGTTAAGGGTTTTGAAGAGTGGTTCTTCTTGATTGATGTTGAAGCACTAGAGGAAGATGGAATCCTCACCTTGCTAGACAACGCTGTCCTTGATCAAGTTCCTAGGCTTTCAAACCGCCAGGCGTCAGCCATTGCGGCAGGACTAAATTACCTTGCAACAATTCCTGGCTTCAAAGATGATCCGGACCTACAAGAACTTCAGAAAATGCTTGCCTCGGGCTCGAGTCGGGGAATTAACCCAATTATCGAGTCTCGCCCAGGTAGTGCCGAAGCCGGGGCCGAAACTCTTCGAAAAGCTATTCTGAGTCGAAAAACTATTACCTGTGAATACATCAATCAAAAGGGTGAGCGATCCAGTCGCAGTATTGAACCGCTGCGCCTAGACCCACGGGCAGACGGTTGGTATCTTCGCGGTTACTGTCCCATTCACCTGGAGGTGCGTAATTTCAAGCTCGATCGCATGCGAGCAATCGAGATTACCAATCAGAATCTGAGTGAAGAGGCTCAACGAATAGAAACCATTGAAGAAGCTCTTTACGTATCTGAAGCTACCGACACATCGGTCATGGTTGAAGTGCAACCCGAGGGATACCGACTGATTACCGAGGCGAAATCAGTTTCTGAACCACTGAGCGCCGAAGCGGGCGTTGTTCGCGCGGAGATAAAGGTCGGCCACTTGCCCAATCTGGGTAAACTCGTGGCTAGATTTGGCGGGGCGGCCAGGGTTATAGCCCCACCAGAGGCAAAGTTGATTGTCAAAAATTATGCTCTTGCTGCTCTTGGTGAGAGTTCAGCCCCGACCCTTGAGAATGAGGATTAGTTTTGTCTTCGCAAATGGGTTTTTGGGCATGGTTCTGGATTTGGATCGGCTTGATTGTTGGCTCGCTGGTCGTATTTGGCTTCATAGCCAAGTCCTTATTCAACAAAATCGGCGCTGCCGGACATCAGGTTTCGCGCGTTGCCAAGCAGGCTCTTCAGCTGGCTGCCGCCCTTGAACAGAAGGCAACCGTTCAAGACCCTGAAAACTCAGTGTTAGCAGACCCGGTGACCGTGCAAGCCAAGCGTCGCGCGTTACAAAAGGTTAAGATAAAGAAACAGGAGCAGCGCAAGCGTAGACTTATAGCGTCTCTGAAGCGTTTTGACCCTAATGAAAGCAGGTTCCACTAATGCGACTAAACGGTTGGGAATGGATCATCATTCTTGTTATCGTCTTGCTCCTCTGGGGTGGGCCAAAGCTCCCGGGTCTTGCCAAGAGCTTGGCTCAGTCGCTTCGAATCTTTAAGTCTGAAATTAAATCAGACGACAAGTCTGGGAAAGACGAGCCAAAGAAGGACGCAGGCAGCTCAAGCAACTAGTAGTTGCTGCCAGAGCTACATCCCATGGCTAGAAAACGCAACCCCGATGGCAAGATGAGCCTGGGTGGGCATCTCAAAGAATTACGTAATCGTCTCTTTTGGTCTGCAATTTTTGTTTTTGCCGGCACGATTGCCGGTTGGTTTTTATTCCAACCCGTTTTTCAGATACTTCAAAAACCAGTGGTGGATCTTGCCAATACAAAAGGGGTCAACGCCACTCTGAATATAGGTACTGTTGCCGGCGCTTTTGACCTTCAATTGCAGGTGTCAATTTTCTTGGGTGTCATGATGACCAGCCCAATTTGGCTATACAACCTGTGGGCATTCATCACGCCGGGTCTAAAAAAGCGAGAACGCAAGTTCACACTTGGCTTCGTTTTCACCGCCGTGCCGCTCTTCCTTACCGGATGCTGGCTGGCTTGGATATCGCTACCGGGATTTGTGTCAACCCTGATTGGATTCACCCCGCAGGGAACGGCGAACGTCATAAATGCCAACGAATACATTCTTTTCACCATTCGAATCTTGCTGGTGTTTGGTCTGGCTTTTGTCTTGCCAGTAGTTTTGGTGATGCTGAATTTTGCAAACTTGATTACAGCCAAGAGCATTCTCAAGTCTTGGCGCATCGCAGTATTTGTGATTGCTGTAATTGCGGCCCTGGCAACTCCCACCGCAGACCCAATGTCAATGTTTCTAGTAATGGTCCCGCTCATCGCGCTGTATTTTATTGCCGCAGCCATTACATATTTCAACGACAAACGCAGAGATCGAAGACTTGCAAAACTTCACGACAGCTTTGAAAACTCAGTAACGGGAACCCCTGAAGCGGCCGAGAATGACTGAGAATCAGCTCAGTCCGGCTGAGCGATTTGCCCAAGCAAAGGCTAATAAACGAAATCCATCGATTGAAAGTTTTGCGAGCCTGCTGAAGTTCCCGATGGACCCTTTTCAGGAGCAATCGTGCCGTGCTTTAGCCGCCGGCAAAGGAGTTTTGGTTGCTGCGCCAACCGGTGCCGGAAAGACCATCGTTGGTGAATTTGCCATTCACCTAGCAATTGAAAAAAATAAAAAGGTTTTTTACACCACACCAATCAAGGCCCTAAGTAATCAGAAATTTGCCGAACTGACTAAACGCTACGGCGCCGAACGTGTTGGTTTGCTTACCGGAGACACAAATCAGAATTCTGACGCCCAAATTGTGGTGATGACCACAGAAGTATTGCGCAACATGATTTATGCGAATTCAAATTCGCTGATTAGTTTGGGCTTCGTAGTGATGGACGAGGTTCATTACCTCGCAGATCGATTTAGGGGAGCGGTTTGGGAAGAAGTAATTCTGCACCTACCAAAAGACGTAAAAATCGTCTCTTTGAGTGCAACCGTTTCCAATGCCGAGGAGTTCGGCGCCTGGCTTGACGAAGTCCGAGGCGACACGGAAATTATCGTTTCCGAAATTCGGCCAGTACCACTGAACCAGCACGTACTTTTTGGTGATGAGCTGCTTGAACTATTCGATGAAACTTCCAAGGACCCAAGAGTAAATCCGGAATTGGCTCAAATGCACGCCACGAAATTGCGGAGTCCTATTAACAAACCACATCGCGGACGGCGCAGTGATTTCGGCAATCAGCGAATGCAATTAAAACAAATTCAGCGAATTCCAAAACCCGAAATAATTGACATCCTCGAAGACGAAGATTTATTGCCAGCAATATTTTTTATATTTTCAAGGGCTGGCTGCGAAGCGGCCGTCAAAGCCTGTCAGAGTCACAACATTCGTCTCACCACAACTGAAGAGAAGCAAGAAATACGACGCCTAGTCGAAGAAAAATGCTACAACATTGCTGACGAAGACCTTTCCACACTTGGTTACTTTGAGTGGTTATCTGGACTTGAACGAGGTGTTGCCGCGCACCACGCAGGAATGCTTCCAGCTTTCAAAGAAGTTGTTGAAGAACTATTTCTGCGTAAATTGGTGAAAGTTGTTTTTGCAACTGAGACCCTTGCCCTGGGCATAAACATGCCAGCGAGAACCGTAGTGCTTGAAAGACTAGACAAATTTAATGGCGAGGGCAGGGTAAACCTGACCCCAGGCGAGTACACCCAACTCACCGGGCGTGCCGGACGCCGAGGCATCGACACTCAGGGACACTCCGTAATTCAATGGAGTGCAAACATGGACCCAAACAGTGTGGCAGGTCTGGCCAGTAAGCGGACCTATCCGTTAATCAGTCCTTTTAAGCCCACCTACAACATGTCGGTTAATCTGCTAGAGGCCTTTGGTCGAGAGCGCGCCCGTGAAGTACTTGAAACATCCTTCGCGCAATTCCAAGCAGACCGATCGGTGGTAGGTCTAGCGCGTGGTATTCGAGAGAAGCAAGTTTCGCTGGACGGATACGAAAAAGCAATGGAATGTCACCAGGGTGACTTCGTTGAATACGCAAAGATCCGCCGGGAAATGACCGACATCGAGCGAGCTCTTTCTGCGGGCAGAGTTCGCGCCGAGCGCGGCAAGGACCTTCGTCAATCCAAGGGCAGACACCTTCAGGAACAACGCCTGAATCAACTAAAAAGAGACATGCGTTCTCACCCTTGCCACTCGTGTAATGAACGTGAGGCGCACGCCCGGTGGGGAGAGCGCTGGTTCAAGTTGAGCCGAGAGCTTGATGGAATCATCGCCCAAATAGAAGGACGCACAAATCAAGTCGCAAAAACTTTCGACAAGATTTGTGGAATGTTAGTAGATCTAAATTACATCCAAGATGTTGATGGTGATTATGAAGTGCTCGAAGCGGGCAAAACCCTGGCACGAATTTATGGCGAAAGAGACCTGCTGATTTCCGAATGTATTCGTGAGGGCGTTTGGTCAAAACTGGACCCAGCCGGCCTGGCTGCTATGGCTGCGGCTTTGGTTTACGAAGCGCGGCGCGAAGAAGAATGGGAACCGCGCATTCCAAAGGGAAACTTCCAGGAAATTATGCAGACCACCACAGAGATTTGGGAGGATCTGGAAGACCTGGCCCATTCCCACAAACTCGGGCAAACCCCACCGCTAGATCTAAGCCTCTCACTTCCGATACACCGGTGGGCTTCAGGCGCAAAGCTTGACAGTGTTTTAGACAGTGCCGATCTGCTTGCCGGAGACTTCATCAGATGGACCAAACAAATAATTGATTTGCTAGATCAAGTTGCCCAAACGGCTGGGCCAGAGCTAGCAGAGACTGCAAAGAACGCGGTAGACAAAGTTAAGCGTGGCATCGTGGCATACTCTTACTACGGATAATTCAGCAACTTAAACGAAATGCTGCCAAACATGACATCGATGAATCAGACCAAACGTGCCGCAGTAATTCAAATGGCACTACGTCTTTTTCTTGCGGGATTTGGGGGATACCTCTCTAGCCTGGCAATGCCTAGGGAAAACATTTACCCGCTAATTTTTGTTTCGGTGGCGCTGTTGTTGCTTTCAGTTCGAAATCTAAAATTTTTCAAAGCTTTCACGGTCGGCCTAGTTGGTGGCCTTGCCTTCTATCTGTCGCAGATTGAGTGGCTGAGTCTCTACCTTGGCCCAGTGCCATGGCTAGCGCTTTCTAGCCTTGAGGCAATAATTTTTGCCTTTGGAATGGCAGGTACGGCTTTAGTTTGGTCATGGCTCGATAATTCAATCAACTGGGCAAAAAAGTTCAAGCCACTGCTGATTGCGATTTCCTTGGCTTTGATTTGGACTGCCAGGGAGTGGGTCTCAATCTCGCTGCCCTACGGAGGCTTTCCCTGGTCACGGTTGGCGCAAACTCAATCAGAGAGTTATCTAGCCGACTGGGTATTCCTTGGCGGTCTTGGTCTGCTTACCTTTGCAATCGCCCTAATCGCAAGCATTGCCACAGTGTCACTGACGAGCTGGCAGAGAGATATTCGTGTTCCGCACTGGTCAGCACTTGCAACCCTTGCTTTTCTTTTGCTGGTGCCAGCTGTTTTCACTCCAGCTAGCAATGCCGAGGCAGGCGAAATGACAATTGGAGCGGTGCAGGGAAATGCAAACGCTGGCCTTTTCGCAAACGAGCGACCCGGCACAATCCTGCAGAACCACTTAGACGCAACCGAGTTACTAAAAGAAAAAGCTAATTTCAACAAGCTAGATCTAGTGGTTTGGCCTGAAAACGCATCCGATCTCAGCCCGTTTGCCAGTTCAGTTGCAAACAAAAAGATCAATCAGCTAGTTGACCAAGATTTGAAAGTGCCGCTTATTTTTGGAACTATCACCGAACGCGGTAAAGAAACATTCAATAGTTCCATCTACTGGAAACCAGATATCGGACCAACGGACTGGTACGACAAAAAGCGGCCTGTACCATTTGCCGAATACGTACCAAATCGTGATTTTTGGTACCAACTTGCTCCGGATTTAATTGGCTTGGTTAGCAGGGGTTACAGTTTTGGTGAGCGGGATGGAATTTTTGAATACTCAAAAACTTCGGATAGCAAGATTTCTAAACTTGGCGCGCTGATTTGTTTTGAAATTGCTATCGATGATATTGGGCGAAACCTGGTAGCGGATGGCGCACAAATTATTTTGTCGCAAACCAATAACGCAGACTTTGGCCGCAGCGATGAAACTTTTCAACAAGCTGCCTTTGCAAAATTGCGAGCCATTGAAACCGGTCGAGTCGTCGTAAACGTGTCAACCGTGGGGGTGTCAGCCATTTACACGCCTGATGGTTCGGTGATTGATCAGATACCAACCTTTGAGCCGGGAGTAATGCTTGAAACTCTTCCGCTTAGAACAGCTATTACTCCGGCGATGCTAATCGGCCCACTGTTTGACCTATTGGCGAACTTGATTGCCGCGGCGCTTCTTGCCATGGCTTTGGCAAGAACGAGAAAAGCCGCCAAACCAAACGGTTTGACGGCTGCTCGCTAATAAACCTTTAGAGATCTGCCTGACCACCGGCGCGGCGGGCGCGAATGTAGTCAAGGCGTTCCTGAAGAATCTCTTCCAACTCTTCTCGGCTTCGGCGCTCTAGCAGCATTTCCCAGTGCGAGCGGGGAACTTTATCCTCGGCTGCGTCTAATTTAATTCTTTTTCCGTCTTCAAGCTGAACCGCCTGCAACTGACAGTTCTTGCATTGCCAGGTCTGCGGAATTTCTGCATCTGCAGAAAATACAATTTCGGAGACATGGTCGTTTGCACACTGGAAGAGGTGGGTTACACGAGCTGAGTAATTTACCCCGCGTTCGCTCTCAAGACTCTGGGTGCCAAGTCTCATTCCGCGCATTGTTTGCTGTGCCATTTTTCCTCCAGTTTAGGTTCGCCCTTTTGGGGCTCGACGAGGAACAACTCGGCGTGAACGCTCAATCTTCCCTCATATCAAGGCTTTTAAGGAAACTCTCAGGGAGTGTCGCGAAATTTTCGCCTTATTTTTCTTTCCGGAAATTTGATATCACCAGGTCGCAGTTATCGGTGACAATGCCGGTGGCTCCCAAATTAATCAGTCTTTGGATTTCAATTGGATCGTTAATCGTCCAGTAGTGCAGTTCCAGACCGGCATTAAGGGCGAATCTGACGAATCGCTTTGAATCCAACCGAATCGGAAATCGCGAGATTGGAATTTGTAGCGCGGTGATTTGCCTAGAAAAAAATTGGAACAGGGGAGTGGCACCCAAAATCGAACATAGCCAAAGAGCCAGCACGCGTGTGGATCCTGCTGATGTGCCCACCGAACCCGAAATTTTCTTCAGGGTTTTTATTCTTCGCGAATCACTAAAACTTGAAATCAAAATTCGATTTTGAACGCCAAGAGCGTTGATTACGTTGGCTACGGGCTCGATTGCCAAATCCGACTTGATGTCCAAGTTGAAGCGAGCCTCTGGAAAATCTTGAAGCACCTGCTGCAGGGTGGGAACTCGTTTTCCAAATCCTATGTCGATGCCGGAAATTTCTTTCCAAGTGATCTCAGCAACTTTTTTGGGGATCCCGGCAAGGCGAAGTAAATCTTCATCGTGAAAAATCACGGCAATACCATCGGCGGTGGCTCGCACATCGGTTTCGATCACATCGGCGCCCGCAAAGAGAGCATCGGCAAATGCCTTAGTGGTGTTTTCGGGAACAAATTCCGAAACTAACCCGCGGTGAGCCAAAACCTGAAAATATTTCATTCTTCTCTCATGTGCTTAGCGGATGGCAGTCATCACTAGGCTTTAGCAATGCGCTTTGATTTTAGAACCGTTAGAAGGCTAACCCGACTCAACATTGGGTTGATGATTTACGGTTTGGGATTGGCGATGATCGTAGAGGCCGAAATTGGACTGCCTCCGTGGGACGTCTTTGCAAAAGGAATCTCAATTCAACTCGGCATAACCTATGGAATTGCCAGCGTTATTGTCAGCGCACTAGTGCTTTTGGCGTGGATCCCACTAAAGGTGAAGCCAGGCATCGGCAGCATTTTGAACGCCATTTTGATTGGCCTGTGGTCAGATGTTTTCATTCCACAAATACCTAAAATCGACAGCTACTTCGGCAATCTAGCCATGTTCTTGATCGGCATGGTGATTGTGGCAACGGCAACGGGAATCTATATCACTTCGTACCTGGGGTCAGGGCCACGGGACGGATTGATGATTGGCACCCAAAAGCTATTGGGCTGGCCACTTTGGCAAATTCGCACCATGTACGAGGTTTTGGTGCTGGTCATCGGTTGGTTGATGGGGGGACAGGTCCGCGAAGGCACCCTGATATTCGCCGTCTGCATCGGTGTTTTGATGCAGGTAAGTCTCAGATTCTTCAAATACGACGAATCCAAGAAAATTATCTGAAATGCAACCGGGGCAACATCGCGAAACCGCGCGAGTAATATTATGTAAACCTGATCTGGAAATATTCCTGCTGAAAACCCACTTTGACCCTGAGGTTGGTTTGCCACCACGCTGGATTACACCCGGTGGTGCAATTGATCCCGGCGAGACGGTACTGGATGCGGCAATTCGTGAACTAGCCGAGGAAACCGGAATTCGGGCTTCAGCAGCGGATTTGGGTGATTTGGTCTGGAAAACTCAGGGGCGCTGGGATTGGGCCGATGGCGTAAATCACCACACGTTCGTGGATCATTTTTATCTGCTGCAAATTGTTGACTTTGAGCTGGATGACTCTGGCTGGACTGATGACGAACGTCGCGATGTTCTGGAACACCGATGGTGGAGCCTCAGCGACCTCAAAGATTCTGGTGAGTCGGTGAGCCCGCCAGGGCTGGTTGAATTTCTCGCCGACCACCTTCAGGGCTAACTCCCCTTCGCCGATAATGAACATTATGTCAAGTAGTGTTTATTTGGGATCCAGAGCCCTTTTCTGTCTTTTGGTCGCTACCGCTCGCCTAGACGGCCGCGGTTGCCGAAATCCACTGGGTCAGCTTGGCTTCAGCGGCACCTGATTCAAGTGCCGTGGTGACTTTCTGGAGCGCGTCGGTAAAACGAAGTTCTAGGTCTACATCAGCCTTTGAAGAATCCTTAGCCATTTCGTAGCTGACCACTCCTCCCGCTGCATTTAGTAAAACGATGTCCCGGACTGCACCCAGGTTCCCAGTGGTCCTGT
>JACCDL010322417.1_pt1 | contig 29941 bp, 27 predicted proteins | sample 7441931 | NCBI WGS metagenome assembly JACCDL01 (sample SAMN15323437, study PRJNA562643) | freshwater metagenome | isolation source: river surface water | place: USA:Blue River Watershed | collected 2017-08-16 | reverse complement strand
TTTTTTTGACAAGGCCGGACCGATTATAAGTTTTTTTAAAAAAAATATGAGTGTTGGAACCATTCTAAGTCTTAGTACTGTTGATTAAGAATACTAGTATTGGGTATAATATTATTCTAGACTTGGATGGGTTTCAGATTTATTTCATTTGTAAAAATTTTTTGACAAGGCCGGACCGATTATAAGTTTTTTTAAAAAAAATATGAGTGTTGGAACCATTCTAAGTCTTAGTACTGTTGATTAAGAATACTAGTATTAAGTAAGTATTATATGAATTTATTTAATTTAGAAGTTGTTGAGCAATAATTTTATTATACTCTCTATACTCTTTTACTATTAATACAATATCTTCCATCCACATCTTTTTAATAGATTTGGCTTTAATGATATTAAGTTGTGTTGTAATATCTTTACATTTATTGACTAACTCTTCAATCTTTTCTAAAGTTAAATTGTGGATAGGCATAGATGTAAGATAATCATATTTATTATCTAGTTTAAAGAAATCTAGTTCTTCAAGTTTTTCATTCAATACTGAAATTTTTACCTTGATCACTTTTAATTCTTTTTTAACGATCATCATAATAAATCTTATCTTATTTTCTAAAATAATTAGTTCGTCTTCAATAAGTTTGATCATATATTTTTTTCTCTTGTCATAAAATTCTAATCTGATATCATAGAAGTAATCTAAAATTTCATTTGCAGAATTGTATTTAGTCAGTATACCATTTTTGTCAAAGGCATGCATATTTGTTGTACAAATAGTTGTAGTCAAATTGAATGTTGTTAAAATATTTGTCTGATTTCCAGTTTTGAGAACAGGAATTAATTTATCTTCTACTACTATGATAAAATTTGGTATAGAGTCGTTACTATTATTTTCGTATGACTTAATCGTTTTCTTTTCGATCATATCGTTTAACATAGATTTATACGCATTTATACTTACTCCAATCGGTATTTCAGTAATAATAATTGTGTTAGCATTTACAATTTCATAAGTTCCTATTAATAAGAATTTATTAGCATTTAAACGCATAACTTGTCCATTATAATGTCTGTAAGAAGGTATTAGTTCATATTCATCATGTTTACCTTTCAGTTTGTTTAATATAATTTTGGCAATATCTTCTAAATCATATGGAGGAATATTTGTAGAATAACCTGTACCAATACCACTAGAACCATTTATTAATAGAACTGGCAATACCGGAACATAATAATCAGGCTCAATCATCATCCCATCAGAATCAATATAATTCAATAATTTATTATCATATTTATTGAATAATAATGGTGTTGTATTAGTTAAATTTGTAAATATATAACGTGGACTCGCTGCATCCTTTCCATTATGGATTCTGCTGTTGTGAGTTACAATAAAATTTTCAATAAGAAATCTATTATTGCAGTCAACCTCCCAACCATAGAATTTTTGTAGTCCCAAATATGTTACAAAGAATTTGTAATTGTTAATTTGTTGTTCAGTATCAATAATTAATATTGTATCAACCATTATTGTTTTATATCCTAAAGATAATGCTATATCGTTAATATACTCCAATTCATCTTCATATAATGATTTGACATGAATCTTGCTATTATCCTTATATTTATATGAATTAATAAATAATTCACGTTGTTCGATCGTTAGACCTTTATATAATTCTATCTTTCTATTATTTTTGATAATATCAAATTTCAGTTTAATATTATTATTCCATTGAATATACTTATATAATGGAACATCGAAGATGTTGCAATCATTAATCAAATTGTATATTTCAAAATTGTTAGATAGACAATAGTTTTCTCCATCAAACCATTCGATGTATTTATTATTATTTCTAGTCACAATAGATTTATGCGAAGGCATATGTAAAGTTAGAATATGATCTATGGTACAATCAAAACATTCATAATTATAAGAATAAATCTGTACAAATAATCTGAACATATGATTATTTCCATTAACTAGCTTGAGAACTCGTCTTTCCTTAGCATCATCTCCCATAAGCAAATCATTTTTATTAATATCCTTAGCCTTTTTAGTAAATCCATCAAACAAAATAACATTTGTCTCTGGTGATAGACATCCAAAAGCACCAATAGGTAATAATAAATTACAATTATTGGAACCAATATAGTTCTGTGCCATATCTACAATAGTTTTACTTAAAGATACTTCACCATGATGATAATCACTTAATTCAGCAACTTTATTACCAAATTGTGATACTTTATATCCTTTAACATTAGCTATTTTCATAGTTTTTAAAGCAACATAAATTACTTTTCTTAAAGATGGTTTTAATCCATCTATAACAGAAGGAATAGATCTAATGTTATCATAATTACTAAAATGAATTAATTCCTTATTGATCATATCTGTAAAAGTTATTTCAGTCTGTTTAGCCTTAATATAATTATTAGGATCATAATTCCCTAACCATTCCTTTCTAAGTTGAATGTGAGATTTGCTTTCATTAAATCCTAGATTTATTGAGTAATCAGTATTAACATCTTGTTTATAATAAATTAAATGTTCATCTAAAGATGAAAACACTGCAAGTGCATCCTTTTTTTCTGATGTACCCAACCCTTTATAATATTTAATAGTATAAGATTTATGATTTGGAGTAGATTCCTTCCAATCTTCATACTCATTGTTTGTATAAAAATTAGTTTCTTCTTTTCCTTTAATCACCTTAATAATAGGAGTCATAATAGAAGTGATAAATCCTAATTTCAATAATTCTGGCCAATATGCATGAATCATATTGATTATCAATGCTCGAATGTGTATTCCATCATAATCTGCATCTGTTAAAGCAATAATTCCACCGTATCTTAATTCATCTAATGATTCGTATTTATGATTATTTTTTAATCCAAGAATTGTTTTAATATTAGTTATTTCAACATTTTTATTAATTTGAGTTGGAGATGCTTTTCTAACATTTAACATTTTCCCTTTCAAAGGAAATACGCCATATTTTTCTCTTCCTAATTTTTTTAGACCAGAGATAGCATAAGTAGACGCTGACAATCCTTCAGTTAGAATCAATCTACATTGAGTAGATTTTTTAGTTCCTGCCCATAATGCGTCATCAAGATTATCTAATAACACTGTGGACTTTTTTTTCCCATCAGTTTTAGACAGCTTCTTATTTTCTGAATTAACATAAACCGACTCGATGATTGGTTTTAGTAATGTCCAAATCTTATTAATATTTGTTGTAGTAATAGAATAATCCTTAAAATATTTTTCATTAATAGTAAGTTTGTCCTTAGTTTGTCCAGAAAAATCTGGTTTGTTAACATATCCACTAATCATTATTGTCATATGATTGGTTATCATCTTTGTTGAAATTTTTGTATTCTTAACAGTTTTATTAATTTTAACTTCCAGAGTTTTCAAAATTTCTTTTTCAATAAATTTAAAATGGACTCCGCTTTTAACAACAATACCGTTCACCAGACTCAAATTTTTCATCTTAGTCTCGCCAATACTAACACATACATCTAGTGGTAAGTTTCCGTCGTTGATAGTCATTTTTACAAATTCTAATCCAGTTAATTCCATTATTTGGTTAATTGAATTATATTGGATTGGTTCATTATTAAATTCTACTTTAACTGTTTTACAGAATACACTAACTAGTATAGTTCTGGTTTCTATCAATTCATAAAATACTTCTCCAATATCTAAATTATAATCCTTTTCATAGAACCAATTATAATCTGGCATAAATGTAATCTTAGTATAGTCATTATGTTTAAACTTCTCTATGATGGGTTTGTCGATAACGTTATTACCATTACTGAATCTTTGTCTATAACGTTGATTCTTGTATACTGTTTCTACACAGAAATATTTGGAAGTAATATTACATAATTTAACTCCGTATCCATTCATACCACCTGTATTTGATTTATTTTCATCTTCATCATTAAAATTAGATCCTGACATAACATGTGAAAATATAAGTTCTGGAATATAGATTTCAGTTTCCTCATACTTACTTATTTCAATTCCATATCCATTATTGTAAACACTAATTTCTCCTGTTTTAATATTAAATTCTACTTTAATCTCTGTACATTTATCATTTTTTTTACAGTTTACCGTTCTAGTGAAATGGTCTATAGCATTTACAATAACTTCATCTATAGATTTATATAAAGCATACGAATATGTCATAGGTCTAAATTCTATACCCTCATCTGATATAATAATAGTATCATACTCTTGAGGTTGTTTAGATCCTAAATACATACCAGATCGCATACGTACATGTTCATTGCTAGATAATTTTTTATAAACTGCCTTTTCACCACTCATTCTTGAATAGTATATATCCAATTAAAATTAATTCAAATTTGAGAAAAAAAAATTATGTTTTGTCACACTAAATTTTGAGACAAAAAAAAAAATTATGTTTTTTCGATAGGTAACATCAACTATTTTTTTTATGTTTTTTCTTAAGTAACATCAACTATTTTTTTATGTTTTTTATATAGGTAACATCAACTATTTTTTTGTATTTTTTCTTAAGTAACACCAACTCTTTTTATGTTTTTGTTTTTCAATATGCAACACTAACATTTTTTGTTTTTGTTTTTTTGACATATAACAACAACAGTGTACGCTTTTATCCTAGTGCATACAACTAGACTCATCCCATGAGATTTAGACACGGTACCCACCGCCCTTCACCAGCGTGCGGTATTCGTCTTCAGTCTCCTTGAAGCGTCGAATAGCACCGGCGTTTGGCATGTTGTACGAGTGCAGGAAGGTGCAGTTCTTGTGCTGGCAAGGTGAGTTGCGGCAGCGTTGAACGTGGATCTTCTGGCAGCAGCGCGTCTTGTCGACCAGGTTCACGTTCTTGCAGACCTCTCCGGTGAACTTCGTCGGGCAGTAGTCATCGTCGTGGATGTGCATGAAGTCACACTGACGACGCTTGCAGCTGTATCCGTTCGTGCAAGGGCGCATTCCGTTGCGGATGTACTCCGAGAACTCGACTGGGTACTGCACGTTCAGACGACCTTCCAAGATCTCCTGCTCCTGCTTCTCCTCCTTCTCCTTCTTCTCCACGAACTTCACGAACTTCGTCTTCGACTTGGACACGAATGTCTTCATCTCAGCCTCGTTCTTCTCCTCCGTGGTTCCACCATTTTTAGCGATCTTGGTGGTGATCGTCGACTTCCGCGAGACAGTCTTGGACTTCTCCTCGTCATCTTCCTCGTCCTCCGAATCCGACGCCCACGAACGTCCTTGCTTCAGAGCCTGGAGGTACAGCATCGGCGGTGCTGCCTTTTCCTCGAGCTTCTCCTCCAAAACCTCATCGGCTTCGGCCTTGGAAATCGCAAGTGCGACCTCCACCTGGAGAGCTTCCTCTAGCTCCTCCTCCGACGACTCCGACTTCTTCGGCGACTCCGACTTCTTCGGCGACTCCGACTTCTTCGGCGACTCCGACTTCTTCGGCGACTCCGACTTCTTCGGCGACTCCGACTTCTTCGCTGGCGAACGGCTTCCATTCGACTTCGAGCTTGCGCTCTTGGTCGACTGGTAAAGCTCCTTCGCGATCGCGATCTGCTCCTTCGCCTCATCCGACAGGTCACGGTAGAGACGGGCCTCAGCGACAAGACGCTTCGCTTCCACGATCATCTCCTCAAGGCGCTCCTTCGTACCGTCGAACACCGGCATTCCGCTCTTCTCCTCATCCTCTCCACGCGTGGCAGTAAACTGCTTCGCGATCGAGTGCTTGAACTCCTCCGATTCATCCGACGCCTTCACGTACTCCGCGATCATCTTGAACGTGACGTTGCCTGTCTTCATCATCTTGACGATCATGACGACATACTGTGCGTTAGACTTGGTGGAGCTCATGCTGGTTGCTGGGTGAGTGGTGGGTGGTGCTTTCTGGGCTGGCTGTGCTGGCTTTCTGGGCTGGCTTTGTCGACTTTAGAGGCGTCAACGGGGTTCCTTTTATACTTATCTAAATAAAATTCAAATTTGATTTTAAGCTAATTTGAGAGGTTTTAAAAAAATGAGTATTATCCACCTTTGGTCTATAATTAACCATATTTCGTATAATACTAACAACTACAAATACATTAATACTTATCATTATAAATATAACAATAAACATAGTGAACCAAATATAATTAATTATTTTATTCTTTTTAATTTATAAATAATAAATTAATTATTATCTTGTTAGTAAAATGGAAAATCAAAATGTTGAACGAAAAAAGGGAAAGCCAGGAAGACCTAAACTCAACAAAGATATCAAAATAATTAAGAAGGAAGGAATAGTCGATACACCCATTTTAGAAAATGGTATAATGGATTTGGCTTACAACAACCCTATCGTTTTTAAAAAAATCTTCACTTTATTCGACACGATGAAGATTAAAGACATTCGGATGGAGTTTCGTAAAGATAATATTAGTATCAAGACTTACGATCATCTAGAAAAAAATACCATAATCGTAAAGATTAATTCATCTCAAATGGTTCGGTACTACAGAAAGTATGATTTCGATATTAATCTAGATCCTAGAAACATTCAAAATGTTCTCAAGAAGCTAGACAAGAATTATACCAGTGTAACATTTCTTTCTTATGAAGAATCATACACTAATGAAATTATTTTGGTATTCACTCGAGATGATATCAAAATGCATGAAAAACATTCTATCAAACTGATCGATAGTAATTGTATTGATTCTAAGATTTCTAGTCTAGTATTTGATATGAATTACTTTTCGTATCCGATCAATTTTACTTTAAATAGTAAAATCTTTAAAAAGATCATTAATGATATCCAAATCTTTAGTGAATTCTTTACTATCGAAAAATCGAATGATATGAAGCTCACTATCAAATATAATACTCAGGACAACACTACCAAATCAAAAAATATATTTGGTAATGATGAAGTAATCAAGCTTAAGTCTGAGTTAGAAACTAATCAAATATTTTCGGTCACTACAAAGGTAGAATATGTTAAAGCTTTAAGTTCGGCACTCATTAGTGATAATATTACTATATATTTGGATTTCAATAAGAATATTGTCTTTAGTGTTGATGTTGATGATAGGGCATTCAATATTCTTATCTATACCTCAATTATCAGATGCGATTAATTATCAACATAAACAAATATATCTCTATCCTTTCTATTGGAATAGATGATATTATATCTTGTTATAATCTTATCTATGAACTTTCCGTCTTCATAATATGCAAGGACTAATTTTTTTAATTTATCATTATCTATATTTTTTTCATTAAACACGTCTCTCTTCATCATTCTTATATCTCCTCTTAATAGGTAATTAATTATTGGTTTCATTTCATTGAGTATGTATTTATCATTTTTAAACAGTTTGTAAAAATAATTATTTATAGTTTGTTCCAACTCATCTACATTATTTTTTTTATCCAAGTAAGACTTTATAAATAATAAAAAGTCATTTTCCTTAATTACTTCAGGAACAAATTTTATATTATAGTTCATCTCCATTAATACTTCTGGATCGAATATTTTAGATCTAATTAAATTTTCTTGTTTGTAGTAACAATGAATTCGGTTAGAAATATTATTCGAAAGAAATTTTTCCAAATGATGATGTTCTATAATAAAATTATTTTTAGATAAATCATTACTAAGTAATGCATATTTTGCACTCTCACATTTCCGGATAAATATATATTTGGATTTGTCCGTATGGTTTATTAATTCTGTAGATCTTTTATACTTGTTGCTATTGGGTTTAAAATATTCATATAATAGAGTTTTAGTTTGATTTATAAATTTAGTATTTATATAAATATTATCAATTTTACCAAATGGTATCTTATATTCTATATCATTACCAGATATGTTGTCGATTATGATACAGATATTAACATTATATTTTTTTGATAATGTTTTAGCTACTGCATCCTTAGATAAAGAATTTGGCAACCCGAATAATTCATTCATATGTTTTGAATACTTAATTGGTATAAAATTGTAAGATTGAATTGCATCATTGAATACAGATATTTTTTTTGTATCTACTTTGGACTGGCAATTGAATAATAGATCTATATTTGTTTCTCTTATCATATTAACTAGGAGTTCATTGATATTAATTGCTTTATTCATATATTCAACATAATCTGAAATAACTAAATTGGATAATTTGTATCTACTACCAGAATATTTCATTATGTTTACTATATCACAGTCCTCTGTAACGAATGAATTTAAAAATATATCATTTACAGAATTTATCGTATCATCTTCGTAGCTAATATCATTTATAGAATCTAATTTTGGAAAAACAAAATTTTTCATCTCATTATTAAATGCTGTCTCTTTTGTTTTCAATTCTTTAAAAAATGACTTAGATAGTTGCTCGTTATAGATTGTTACATCAAATAAATATGTAGATATATTTTTTAGTAATAATGTGTTATATGAAATGGATTTTGAGTAATTAAATAAATCTATAACATTATTTATACTATTTAATTTGTTTATTTGCAATTTTGTTACTAATATATTTATTTGGTCTAAAATAATTTGATCTTTAATATTGTCATTAAGATCTGTTTTATATCCATTTAGTTTATCAATTAATAATTCCATTGAATTCATTTAAACTTATATCCGAGTTTTATATTATACTAAATAACAATCAATAAAATGAAATTAAATAATAACGATATCACCGTTGTTCCAAGATATATTGATGATTCTATGTTACCTACAGTTGATTCGATCGCAAACGATAAATCCAATTCTCTTGAAGAACATACGCTAGAATCCAAGAAAAAAGAAGAAAAATGGTATATAAAATATAAATGGTATATTGCTGGAGTTGTTGTAGTTGTCGTTTTTATCTTATTCCTATATTTCTTCATGAACAAACCTTCTACATTGATTGAGGAAAAAATAGATCAGGAGGAAGTTAAAAAAATAAAATCTAATATAATCATGGACAATGAGAGCATATCATCAGATTTATTTTATAATAAGAAGCTCACGCCTATATTAGAGGAGGATGAACATAATGATTCTGTTGATAATTGGATAGATAAGACCCGCGAAGAATTAATTAATAATGATGTATCTAGTCATGTTTCTGAAGAATCTGCTGATTCTAAAATGGAAAAGATCTTTATCGAGGATTTAAAAGGACTTGAAGAATCTAAAATAGAGGAATTGAATGATACAGAAGAATTAGATAAAAAAAATGATTTAAGTATGTCAGATTCTGATGAAGAATAATTATAGAGTGTATCTCTGAGTCATATGATGATAGTTATTATTTTTTACCGCTTTTTCGATAGAATCCATATTTCTATAATCATATACCAGTTTACTTTTAAACAATCTGTCTTCTGATAGATTTGAGTCTAATTCTTTATTTATAAACATATCATACACCAAACCATCCTCAGGCATCACATTGTTGATATTTTCACTGAAGTCTATTTCACCTTCGGTTGATATTTTTTTTGTGTCTTCTTGCGGGCTTTCAATAAATTTATCTAGACTTACTGGTTTATAGTCATAATATTTTTTCTGAACGCAGGATTTTTGGCTATCACTATTATTTCTAATTAGTATATAAATTAATATAAGCAGTACTATTATTATTAGGGGCTCCATTATATTTATTGCAACATATTAAAATAATCATCCGCTTTATTAAATAGCATATTGAGTTCGTCTTTCTTTTTCGAATCCATTTTGGTCGATGTTGCCAAATTTTTGAAATGATTGATAATCTTTTTGAGCTGAAACGTACAGATAAGATCCTCCTTCTCCCCATCTGCTAAGCTATCCTCTACAATATCATTCAAAAACGATTTAACCAAAATTGTTGGATCCTTAGTAATAATTAATGTTTTATAATAAGTACCAATGCTAGCAGTAAGTTTATCAACTGAAGCATTAATCTTTTTGAATGCTCTGTCACAACCTGGAATTTGTGATTTGAATGAATTTGTCAAATTAATAATAGCTTTTGAAAATTCTGTTGGATCGATATCAGGACTCGTTAATAGCTTATATATTTCCATAGATTTTGTAAACAGAATATGAAACATTATTAATATATACTGTTTAACTTTTTCGGTATTCTGTTTTGGTACATCGATCTCCAGCAAAATCTTAAAATCTAAATCACAGAAATCAAATATATTAATAGAGCTGCAAGAACTAGTCTCATAGATAAATCGGGCATTTAACTCTCCCTTTGTTTTAATATAATTTTCATATTTATTTAAAACTTTGAGCATAGCCAAAACTTTTAAAATAACTGGATGCTCCTTCATGGCTAAATATGTATCTACAACATCATCGAGTTTACATTGTGGTTTATTATGAAATTCCTTACAATCAATAATAAAGTCTCCGATGGATTTGTGATAGCCTTTATAAAGTTCATTTGTTTCAGTAATAGGTAATATAATATTTTCATTGAATTTTTCTAGAATTGAATATATAGATTGAATCGAATCTAACATAACATTTTTTTTATCTAAAACGATAAACGGGTTAATATAAGCTTTATCTCCAGTGAGAGATCCCATAATACCACTTAGTTCAGACATATCAAAAGCATTTTTTTTGCGTGTAATGGTTTTGACTCGGCTCATAATTAACGTTTTTATTCTTCTAATGGTTTTAAATTTAAATTTAAAACCATTAGAAGAATATATTATTTAGTATGAGCGATATTGCCAAGATAAATGAAAGATTTAATAGATATGTTATTAAACTATTAAATATAGCAGAATCATCTGGAGGAATTGATAATTGCACATCTTTACTTATTAAACAAAGTCTTAAGGATCTAAATAAAATAAATCCGCTACTTGTAATGAGTTTGATGGGTAAATATTTAATGGAAAATAATGATCTTATTAAATCTTCAAACGAACAATTTCTAATTAATCTTACAAATAAACAATATTTAAAACAAAAGATTAATGAATATAATATTCCTCATAGTGATTCTGATATTGATGTTCTCAATGATATAGTTGCTAGTATTTATAATAAATGGGGTACTTATGATGATGAACAAAAAAAAATCATATTTAAACTATTTCAGATACTTTTATCTGAATACTCTAAGTACTTACATTTAACTATTATTTAATTTAGTGCTTCTTCGACTTCTTCGACTTCTTGGATTTCTTCGACTTCTTGGCACCGCCGGTCTTCTTGGATTTCTTCGACTTCTTAGACTTCTTAGATTTTTTACTAGCGGCCTTTTTAGGAGCGGCCTTCTTCGCTGGCTTACCACCGGCAACACCGGATCCCTTCTTGCCCGAGCGACGAGACTTCTTGCTCGCAGCCTTGCGCGATTTTGGTTTAGCTACACTTGCGGTATACATCTTATTATATTCTCAACAAGATTAAAATTGAAAAAAAATAATAAATAAAATTAAACACTTTGCTTAGAATTAATAATACTTAATACTACACATGTCGGACAAAATTTTGCAAGATAAAATTAATATTATATATACTCAATATAACGATAATCTAATCAAAATAGATAAATATTACATAGATGCATTATATAGACTATTAAATCTTAAATTTATTTTGGATGAAAAATCTATAATAGATAAACAAATATTAGATCTGAAAAAAAAATCATAACGTAAATATAAAAAATAATGAAAAGTTGTTAGATATTCTATTAGAAAATATGATTACGCAATCATATCAACCTTAATCCCTTTATGATGGTTATAATTAAGTAAAATGAAATCTTCATAGATGTATTGTTCAATATCTTTTTTTTCGTCCTTGATGTAAAGCATAGGAAAATTATACGCTTCTCTTGTTAATTGTGTTTTAAATTTTTCTAAGAATGTAGAATATATATGCGTGTCTCCCATATTATGGATCAAATATCCTGGTTTGTAACCAGTCATCTTGCAAATAATATTTAGAAGAATTGTTGCTGAAGCAATATTGAATGGAGTACCCAAACAATAGTCTTGACTTCTACAATAGAATGAGCAACTCAACTCATTATCTTTTGGGTTTGTATAATATTGATATAATACATGGCAATTATGAGTAGAAATATTTTCAACAATGTATGTATTATCTACTTCAACCTCGATATTATAAACTAGTTGTGTTACATTTTTAACAATCTTTATAGAGTCGATAGAAACTTGAGCATTCGTATTTTTTAAATTTTTGTTTTCGATCGGAATCATTTCATACAAACTATCAAATTTTCTAATAATGAAAGTATTATTAATATAATAACTTAAATTTTGTATTAATAGAGCATTAGAATAATTGTTCTCTAAAATTCGTTTACCATTTACACCACATGCAATTAAATATCCCTTCATAAAATATTTTATGTTCATTCTACCAATTAGTAGAATTGATCCTTTTAATTGTTTGTAATGGCTGTATTCCATGATATATTTTGAATGTAATAGATTAAACTCTGAACTGAAAATATCATATTTACTATTGATCTTATGTTTGATGAAAATATCAGAATTTATAATACCTTTATTAAACACCATTTTATTATTAATCAAAATTGTTTTTTCGAAACCCAGTTTATAGTAGTATCCAAGTAAAATAAATAATTTATTAGTCTTTAGACCAGTTCCAGGTAAAACACGTCTTAATGTTAATTTATCATTAATAGATATATCCTTAGCTTCAACCCATTTACCATTTACAATGAATGGATGGTTTGGAGTTACAGCAATAGGTTTATCATTAATACTAGTTTTAATATAGTACATATCACCAGTATATCTTTTAATTTGCATATTGTTGACCAATCTCTTATTTAAGCTATGAGATAATACAGTATCATCTTTATCGATGATACTTATTTTTTTGTATCCATTAGTTGTTAATACCATTGTATTTTCATCAAAACAGGTTGGTATAGGTGTTTTAGTAAAATCGGTTGGGTTCCAGTAAGAAAACATCAATCTGCGAGAGTTTGGGTTAGTTTTAATTTCGTTTATCAAATTGTTTAACTGATCAAAACCTTTACCAGTATAATCAGTATCACAATCTTTATACTCAGCTCCCCAATGTCTCAACTGAAATGGATATAACGGTCCCATATCTCCTTCTTTATAATTCGTTAATCCTCTATCATCTAAAAATTTTCTAGATGTGTTACCCTTCCAAATATTTACACCTTTCTGTTCTAATATTTTTGAGTCTGTCTTACCACTAATGAAAAATAGTAATTCTTCTACTATCCCTCTGAAAAACATTCTCTTAGTAGTTAATAATGGAATAATATTATTGCGCACATCATATTTGATGGTCTCACCGAATAATGACAATGTACCAGTGTTAGTACGATCATCTTTAAATAATCCAGTCTTCATAATATTATCCATCAGTTTTAAATATTTATATTCATCAACATTATGATATTTATATATCATATACGATACCATCAAATCCTGTTTTGTAATATCATCATGATGGTATTTGATAGACTCACTAGTTAGAATATAATTATTAGATTCGTGTAATGAATGATCGTAATGAATATCACAATCATAATAGTTATTGATTTGGTTAAGATAGATATTATTGACTATTTTTAATTGAATAAATTGTTTATATATCTTAGATCCTCCAATAATAAATACATCAGTGAGCGGTTTAATTATTGTTTCGATAAGAATCATGCATTCAATAATATTTGGTACAATAAATAAATTTTCTGTATTGGATTGTTTTAGAGTTGAACTTACTACTATATTAATTCTATTAGGTAATGGTTTACCAATTGATTCATATGTGTTTCTTCCCATAACAATGGTTTTATGTTCAGTCATAGATTTAAAGAATTTCATTTCTTCTTTTAATTTCCATGGGATGGTATTATTTTTACCAATACCAAATACTGAATCCACACATACGATCGCATTATAGAGAACCATTTTTATAATAATAAAAAAAATAATCAAATTTAAATAATTTCATATGAAATACGCAAACTCATAACTATCAACATAAATATAAATCCTAGAGCAAATGTTGAAAACAAGATAAAGATATTATAATCGATCTCCATATTATAAATATACTTGATTACTAAGTACGAAAATAGATTATGTATCTTTATAAGATATATAATAGAATTGGAGACATAGTTCAAAACGATTATATTGAAAATTTTAATTTCAGTATAATTATTTTTTGTGATGATTAAAGAAAATATTAAATAAAACAACACATTTGTCAATGCAAATAATATATAATCCTTCAGAGTTAATGGAACCAATATATCAAGTTTATCTAAATAGTCATTAGATATATTATAATATATTAGATCATTTATAACGGATATAGTAAATTGGATTAATAAAAATATAATTAAGAATAACTTACCAGTATTATGATATATGGAAGAAAATATAGTTATTATTATATCAATATTATTCATATATATGTCTGTATTTATTGTAGTATACAATAATAGTCTAAACAGAGTTAGTATTTCATTAGAATTTGTTTTGTTGGTATATATTAATAGTTTTTCCAATGAGATAAATAGAAAACATGTAAATAATTCTATTATATAATGTTTTTTGTCTATAATAATTACTGAGCTTCTAAATGAATTATTTACTCTAATAGATTCATCCAAAATAGGATTATCTGAATTGTGAGTCGAATTATTAATAGTTGGTGGTGTTAATGGTATGAAACTATTAGAAATAGAAATAGAAATAGAATTATTTGAATATGATGATGGACTTAAAAAACTCATCATCTTTTATGTATTAATAAAAAAAAATCTAATAGATAAATTGGTTTATTTAAGCAGTTGGAGGTTTGGTTGGATCGACTGGAGCTACGAAACCTGGCTGACCAAGCTTGGTGCAAGCACTTCCAACTAGATTATATTGACCATTTAGAATGTATAGTACCAATACAACCAAAAGGATTAATACGGCAAGGGGGTGATCCGAAACAACTTTTAATACAGCTTCCAACATTTTTTATTTTATATAACTATAGATATAAAAATTAAAATAAATAATTTATTTCATTTTCATAAAATCTATTTTAGACTCGATTATTATGCTTTCTCTCTCTTTATATGCCTGTTTTCTAGTATAGTACTGATTTTTTAAAACGGTTTTATTATCGACAATATCAATTATATACCTATGTATGCTTCTATACTCATCAGATTGTCTAAATATTCTATTAATGATCTGAATCATATTACTTCTTCTTGGTGTTGCCAAGATAAGACCAGTCAATCTATTAATACTAACACCAGTGCTAGAATATTTATATGTTGTAAATATAACACTAGACTCGTTCTTAGCCATCTCAATAGATTCTTTTTTTGATCCACCATATAAAATTTGTGATTTTGTTAATTCTGGAATAGATACATTTATCTTAATATCAGTATTTTCACATGATTCTAAAAACAAATTGAATAACTCTTCCAAATGTCCACGACGATCTGAAAATACAAATATGTTACTCTCTAACTTTAATAATTTATTAATTTGTTCTATTACCAAATTATTTCTATGAGGATCTACAATAAGATTAGATATGATACTTATTGTATCTACCATTCCAGTTTTATCGTTTACTATAGTTTCAGTATATTCATCTGGACCATTATAAAATAGACTATAAACAGTAGATAAAAATGTATTATCCAGTTTATCGTATCCATCTAATGTTTCTACATCTAATACATCTCCAATATTGGTTTCACTAACTTTATCATATCCATCTACTCTAATATCTGGTGTTGCTGATAATCCTAACATATAATAGAAATTAATTTTATTATAAATAGTTTTGAATGTTTTAGTACAATACATATGACATTCGTCCAACACACATAAACCAAAATGATTAAAGTCAAGAGTTTTTGTAATGACTATACTATTTACAATAGCTATCACAATATCACCATCCTCTTTATACTTAGAATAATATCTTCCTATAACTACATTAGGGAAAAACATTTGAATCAATTCATACCACTGTTCTAATAAATATGTATTTGGAACAATAATTAATGTTTTCTGTTTCATCCGACCTATCAAATCCATTGCTAAATATGTTTTACCAGATCCAGCCATCATCTTTAGTATTGTTCCATTATCTCGGTTATAAATATTATTCATAAGATGATCAATAACCAATAATTGATTTTTATTTGATTTGCCAATGTAATTAATGTTTTCATTAACATTCTGAAGTTTTAATTTATTTTTTATTGATCCATCTATTTTCTTTTGATTGATCAATTCTAAAACTTTAAATCTCGGAAGATATAACTTTCCTGAATCTATAAAATAATTTTTCATTATTGATGTTATCTTAGTTGTCTTATTAGTGTACCTTAAAGAAAAATACTTTTTTAAGATCTTATCTAATTCGTCAACATTACTCTTATCTAATTTTATCCAACAGCCTTTTCTTGTTAGCGTAAAAGAATACATCATATAATAATGTTTCATTACATTAATCAAATTTGATTAAAAATAAAATTATAAACAAACAAGGCTTAGAAAGTCACTACAGACGTCATGGAAATCCCAAATCCAAATGAATATAGAAATATTTGTGTCATGATAGATAATAATAGATATGTGATTCGTGCTAAGGATAATATGCCAATCATTAATTATCCTTATTTATACAAAATAAACAGTTGTATTAAAGATGAAGAGTGTATTAATACATATTTAGATGAAGATGTTAGCTATGCTGGTTTAATTGGAGTTGAGAATGAAAATTGTACATGTGATGATAAATATTGTAATATATGTGATATTAATTTTATTAACGACAATACTATAGTACATTGTTTACCTTGCGATGCTTGTCATAATATTTATGAGCATTATTTTTGCTTCAAATGTAAAGTATGTCATGATATATACGATTGTACTGAACTATTACCATGTATATCATGCACATATTTAGATAAAAAAGATTGTAAATTCAATAATAAGTGTATTCAGATTACTACAGAATCAGGTACCAAAGTGAATCTAGTAAAAATGTGTAATTATGTAGACAAATTACCAAATAAGTTTATAGATAAATATCTTAATTTAGAAATCTGTTTTGATGAAACAGAATTAAATGAATTAAATGAATTAACAAAATTGTATACTAAATACAGAATCCCGATTTAGTTAAAAAAGATATCTTTTTTTTAACTAAATCAGACAAAAAAAAGATTTGCTCCCACGCGGGCTCGAACCGCGGGCCTCAGACTCATAAGGTCTGCGCTCTACCGACTGAGCTATAGGAGCACCGATACATGCATGGATTTCATACCACAATCTCAAGTAAGGCCATTACTCGCACTTTGAAGCTTAAGCTACACGTATATCTATTTGTTTCTATATCTCTAATATGAATTATACTTTATATGAATATATGATTCATTCATGGACAAAAAAAAAGATTTGCTCCTACGCGGGTTCGAACCGCGGGCCTCAGACTCATAAGGTCTGCGCTCTACCGACTGAGCTATAGGAGCACCGATACATGCACGGATTTTATACCATGATATCTAGCAAGATCATTACTAGTGCTTTAAAGCTTAAGCTACATGTATATCTATTTGTTTCTATATCTCTAATATAAAATTAATTATTATTTTTGTTGGACGGCAAGATTTATTTCATTTGTAATTTTTTTGACGAGGCCTGACCGATTATAAGTTTTTTTTAAAAATATATGAGTGTTGGATCCGTTCTATGACTTAGTACTGTTGACTAGGTTTATTAGTATTGAGTTTAATTATTCTTATTGATAAAGCTGATCTCCAGATTTATTTCATTTGTAAATTTTTTTTTTGACAAGGCCCGACTGATTATAAGTTTTTTTTAAAAATATATGAGTGTTGGAACCGTTCTATGACTTAGTACTGTTGACTAGGTTTATTATTACTGAGTTTAATTATTCTTATTGATAAAGCTGATCTCCAGATTTATTTCATTTGTAAATTTTTTTTGACAAGGCCCGACTGATTATAAGTTTTTTTTAAAAATATATGAGTGTTGGAACCATTCTAAGTCTTAGTACTATTGATTAGGATTATTGCTACTGAGTATCATTATTGCTACTGAGTATCATTATTCTTTCCTACTGAATCGATCTCCAGATTTATTTCATTTATATTTTTTTTTTGATGAGGCTGGCCCGATTATAAGTTTTTTTTAAAAAAATATGAGTGTTGAAACCGTTCTATGACTTAGTACTGTTGACTAGGATTACTATGACTATTCAAAATATATTATTAAATAGTGTATATAATATAATGTCGACTTCATCAAATATTTGTGTTAAGGGTGGTAAAATTAATTATGAAATAGTTAAGGATTTATCTATTGAAGAAAAGTTAAAAAAGATTATTGAGTATACTGAACAGTTGATGGAGTATGAAGATACCGATAATACTATGTTTAGACTAAAGTTAATAAATTTATATAAAGACTATTTATATTTGGATGATGATATATCGTATAATGATGCTGATAAAATAGATTATTATTATCATTACATAATAGGGTATCTCAATACCATGTTGATGATTGATGATAAGAAATTCCATGCTATGCGATTAAAACATGAATTGGGTCTGCAAGATGATTTGACAGATGCATTCGAGAAGCTGTTTTATTTTAAAACGGGCCAGGATATAAACAATCCTATAAAGTTGAATTCTAATAAATTTATACGAGGGGTATTTAATGATTATATAGAACAGTTTGAGTCATATACAATTAAATCATGTAAAGATTATTTTACTAAATTATCTAAGAGATCTAATCCAGACTATGAACTAAATCATAATATAACATTATTTGTTAATAATGACCAAATAAATAAATATGTGCTAAACAATATAAAATCTTTTGACGGTATAACAAAATCTATATACATATATGGAAATATATATAGAACCGGAACAATAGATAAATCTATAACAGCTTTACTAGAAAATAAGACACTAAACACTGATTCGTCTAGCAAAACTATTGAGTATGTATTTAATAATTATAAACGAGGAATTTATGTTATGATTAAAAATTCAAGAGTTAAAATTTTTGCACCATTCGATAACAAAAATTATAAAAACGATTGGCATAACAAAATTAAATTTGATGGGGCAAATTCGTTAAAAGATTATTTGAAAACTAAACCTAAAGATAAAAAATATAAACCTTTAAACAATTGGTACAGAGATGGTAATATTATACATAATGTAGATGAACCTATTTCTGATGATGGATTTTTACAATTACGTAATATGTTTGATGAACTATGTGGTACTAAAATAGTTTCAGACTGTGAGTTTATAATAAATCTAAATAAAACACCAATTAATGATAACAAGAAAGATAATATACCAATATTATCCTTTAGTGTTAGTAAAGATGATACCGATATTTGTATTCCAAACCCCGAAGATTGGGAATTGGCAACTCAATTAATTTTTCCTAAAGGTAAAAATGTAAAATTGGCATGTACTAAAGACTATAGCGATGAATTATTTTTATCCAATAAGGTTCATTGGGTCAACAAAAAAAATATAGCCGTTTTCCGTGGATCATGTTCTGGAATTGGTATTAATGAAAACACTAATCAGAGAATAAAACTTATTAACCAATTCGGTAAAAATAAAAATTTTGATATCAAGTTTACGTCACATGACCACAGAGATAGAATAATAGACACTGATGATATGATTATATCAAATATCAAATTAAAGGAATTAAAACAAGATATAGGAAAACATCATTATATGACTATGCTAGAACAGATGAAATACAAATATATTATATATATTGATGGTATTGGTGCTTCTAGTAGATATAGTTTCATGATGAAAACTGGATCTGTTATACTAAAGGTAGACTCACCAAACAAATTATGGTTCAGTGGTCTATTAATACCATACATAGACCATATACCAGTTAAGTCAGATTTATCAGACTTAGAAGATAAATTAGAATGGTGTAATAACAATCAGAGTAAATGCAAAATGATTGCCGACAGTGCTTTCAATCTCTATAATAAAATTTTAACAAAGGGATCTATAATGGATTATTTAGGATTAATATGTTATAGAATATCTGATCGTTATGATAATAATATGAAAATAAATAATGATTTGGATATTAAATACAATTATAAATTGAATTATTATAAACATAAATTATCAAATATTATTCAGGATTCCGATTTATTAAAAGATGTTTCATATCCTGAAATTCCAAATATAGATATCGTTCCGCTCAAACAATATAATAAAAATTTAAAAGAATTGATAAACAAAAAAATAGAATTGGATAAATGCTTCTCAGAATATTTAAACGAATATGAAATATCTTCTAAACAATTAATTAATAATATTTATACGTATATAGATAATTAATTAATTTTGTATATTATATTATCTACTAAAATATAATATAAAGAAAAGTAAGGTTAGACAATATGAATATTTCCCAAATAAGTGAAATAACAAATTATATAAATAGTTTAAGACTGACTCATTTATCGCCGGGACTTACGTACTCGAGTGAAATAAGTAACATATCTAGTAAATGGGCTGATGAGTTAAGTGATAATAATATATTCAAACATAGTAATAATTCATTGTATGGAGAGAACCTAGCCGTGCGTGGCGGATCTATAATAAAGGATGATATAGTAAGTAATATAAAATATAGTATCGATCAATGGTATGAAGAGATTAAATTTTATGATTTTACTAAACCTCAATTTAGTCCATCCACTGGTCATTTTACTGCACTAGTTTGGGCGGATTCAAAAAAATATGGTATTGCATATAAATATAATCCAAAACTTAAAAAGTATGTAGTCGTAATGAATATTAGTCCTCCAGGAAATGTACAAAATAAATATAGAGAGAATGTATTAAAAGGAAATAAACGTAAATGATTAAATCAATAATTTTAATTAAAATCAATGATTTATATATCATAAATATGAATATAATTTTATTCAAATCGAGTGTTTTATCACTTTACATTCATATGATAGCATTGACTTATTATGAGAATGTAACCGATAAATATTTACTATTTGTAATATACTCTGGATTATTTGGAAGTATTGTTAATCACTATTTTACAAATGAGTATATAAAATATACGGATAGAATATTGATGAATATCGGATTTCACTACGATTTTTATATATTATTCATAAATAGTGAATTATTACATTTAGGATTATTGATTACATGTGTAATTCTGTATGTATCAACTAAAATTATTAAATCAACAATTCCTCATATGCTTTCGCATTTGGTATTAATTGTTGTACATATAAGATTAATTAGTCTATTTTCAACAAATATAATCTAATCATAATTTATTCTACATGAATCATCATAAATAGATTCGTCGTATATAATAATATTATTTTTTTTACATTGTGATCCATCTTTATAATCAATATAAATTGTTTCATTGAGTTTGGGAAAAATATTTATTTCATTGAATATAAATGTATTGTTGATATAATAATATACAAACAACTGATTTATTTTTTGATCTATTGTGTTATAATTTTTATTATTCAACATTTCTAGACTAACATAAACTTCATTTATGAATCCAATCTTAGTATTGTTTGGATAAGTAATATTATCTTTGTTAAACATTATGAAGGATCCATTATAAAAATAATCGACCGCCTTAATGAATGTTGTATTAGTTTTAATTGGATAAAGATAACTAGTATATGTTCCTCTATTTATAAATTCTATTTCAAATGTCTTATTTTGAAATAAAATTATCAATCCTCTAGATTCTTTCAATATATCATTCAAACAAATATTTTTGATAGCAAAATATCCAGATGGTAAATAAATTACTGTACAAGCGTTTATAATAGAACTTATACAATCCACCGCTAGTCCAATAAAATCGAAATATATAGAATCGACTAGTCGGATGTATAATAATAATAAGACAAATACTTTTAATTTTAACATACTGATAATTTATATTTATAAATATAGTTTAAAATACCTTATTAATAAAATGATCACCTATACCAAGACCAACTTTCTAGAAACTCTTCTTAAAAGATGTTATAATTTATTTGATTTACATATTTTATTATTCTCGTCGGCGAGTGTATTATTTACATATTTAGTAACAGTATTAAACGAAGAGGTCGAAGGGTTCGATCTTAATAAACATGCAGTATCGCTTTCTTCGATTTTATCAGTATTTAATTTCTTCTTCGCAACATTACTTTCATTTCGATTAAACAGTGCATTCAATAGCTGGTCTAATGGCTATGGTAATGTAACTAAACTTATTAATGCTTCTAAAAGATTAATCTGTATTCTTTCAACTACTAAAGATGCAACATTTGTTCTTAACATGAAATCTTTGATTACATCGTATATTTCATATGTATTCTACTTTTGCAATAATAAAAATGGACGTCTAGATGTAGATGGATTGCGTCAACCATTTCTATCTCTGCAACAGATGTATATCATTGAACAATATGATCATATGATGAATTATGAAAAAGAAAAAAGTATTCTTGAAAGTAATTTAGATTCTACGATTGTATTATCAGCTGTCGAAAAGGATATGCGCAATCTTATTGCGACATATAAAAAGGATGAAGTACTAAACTTTTTCGAAGCTGAAAATTTAAATGCGCTTGTTACTACAATTGCTAATTTAGGAGAAAACATTTTTAATATGGCTAATATCCCAATCGTTTTGGTTTATAATCAATTTATTAATCTAACTATTACTCTATACTTGATTGTGTACAGTTTAAATATTGTTATCACATCTCAGTACTATAGTGGTATTTGGGTATTTATCTGGTCTACAATTGTATTCATGGCTAATAATGTCTGTAATCAGATTGATACTCCATTTGGAGATGAGGAAAATGATATCGAATTGGAGATTGTACTTCTAAGATTCAAAAAGGATATTGAATATATCAATGTTCAGGATATTCACATGGTTTAAAAAAAATATTCATAACTAGAAATATCCGATCTTCACCCCATCGGAAATATATTTATTTTTTTTAGCACGCTCTACTCTCTTGCTACATCTGCTACATAATTTAATACTTTTATATCCACAGTCTACCTTAGCTCCTTTATCTCCACAATCGTATTTAATAGTTTGTTTAGACTTGATATACTTTTGTGTCTTTTCGTTGAAAATATATTTAAACGATGAATATTTAATATCTTCTTGAATCTGACAATCAATTTCGTCTTCCATTCTTTATATATCTTATAAAAATTCAATTTTAATAATCAATGAAAAAGATAACCATATTCGCAATAAATGATGATAATACCATTTCAGTTATCGATATAGCATCATTCCATCTCAAAGCAGTAGATATAAATGTGAATGCAATAGATGTACGAATTCTAGAATATAATTTAGTCTTTTTGTTTTTATTTTCTTTCCTTTCATTAATTGTGTCTAAAACAAATAACTTTAATCCATTTATCTCTTTTTCATTAAGGTTGACAGTTATATCAGTATAGTTACTACTAATATATGCTAATTTATCATCATCTTCAACCTGTGCAATGAATTCTATATAAACTATATACATTATACATAATGTAAGAAATACGAGATATGTTATTATTTTTTTTTTAGTTAATGTATTTGCAGAAGGTTTCGGTTTTTCTATTATTTGCAAACTCATAATTTTATGTATATATTTGAGTTAATATTAAATCATACGTATAATTATGTCACAATTTAAAAAATATATAAAAGAGGAATTGGCAAAATATTATATAAACTATATAAATAAAAACAGAGATGATGAAAAATACATAACAACAAAAAAAAAGATAATAGAATATCTTGATGATACAGATGTTATAGATAAATCATTATTGTCTGTATTCTTTTTAAGTATAATAAAAAAATATAATTTATTAGAGGATAAATCTGATATCAGAGAATCATTTAGGGATGGTGAGTTATTAACAGACTCTCTTATCAATAATTCCGATATAGCAGATACATCACATGAATTTTTGATGAATGAATTTTGTTATTCTATGTACGACGATAATATGAATACTGAGGATAATAAAATTATTTTAGAAAATATTGCATATGATTATGAACTCAATGTAAATATTTTTAATGATTCACCATCTAATGAAACAATAGATAGCGAAAAAGTTGTGGAATCTATATTTATACAAGATTATGAATACCCTTTCTACATCTATATATACAAAAGATTACGCAATTACCTTAGCTATTTTGTAATATTTAGTATTTATACATTTATCAATTTATTGATTGGATATTTTTACTATTCAAAAGATTATGTAGATCCAGAATTATATAGAAGTATTGCGCACAATTTAAAATTAAGTAAGATGAGTGTTGGTATTATAAATTTTAATATAATAGTTTGCTTTGCATCTGTGTCCCATTTTATAGAAAAAATTTATAGAATTACTCCTTGGTGGTTTTATATTATAGTTCCGTTTTATAGATTTAAAAATTTGCATATTATTTCAGGAATAGTTGTAATAATATTTATTTTTATACATATTATTTTTCACATTATAAATTCTGTATATCTTTATAATAATAATAATTTTTGTACATATACAGTATTGAATCTACACAAACTTGGACTGAGCAAATATAAAAATTATAGATACATAGATTATATACTAACTTACCCTTATGTGTCTGGATTTGTTATACTTATTTTAATATTCATACAATATTATTTCATTGCCCGTTTTGCTTTATATAAAAACATAAGACATTCAATATTCTTCAATTTTCATTGGAAATCATCTTTGTTGATGGTAATATTGTTAATGTTCCATGGAATCAAACAATGGATAGGAGTTGCAAATAATTATATTTGGACAATCATTTTTGTGATATATTATTTTATAGACAACAGATTTAGAATATTTAAAACAAATAAATCACAGATATTACATATAGTAAACTATCATGATAAAATATTAGAATTAACTATCAAGAAGCCCAATAATATAAATTTAAATATGGTAGGTATGTCATTTTTGCTCAACATCCCTATAGTTAATAAAAATGAGTGGCATCCTTTTACTATTGATAATTCTAGTGATGATATTATATTCTTAATTGAAGTTATAGGTAATTGGTCAAATAAATTAAAAGATAATACAATAAATAATTCTGTCCAATTATTCAATAAAAATATATATCTATCAAGATGTTACGATAACATCATATCTTATATAAAATATTATAATGTTAGCATAGTTTTTGTATTCGGTATATGCATTACAAGTTTTGTATCATTCCTAAAAGAAACTATAAAATTAAAAAATATGAATTTTTATTCTAGATCTAAAATAATTCATGTTATATGGACACTAAATGATATAAATATGATATATATATTTAAGGATTTGATAAATGAAATAATAGAGAATGAAGATATATTTAATATAAAATTTGATATATTCCTGACTCAAAAAATAGACCATATGGACAAATCTATTATCAACTATATGCAATACAAATCGTATCAAAAAAATAAATACGATATAATCAGTTTGCTAAAATATAAAATATATTTTAGAAGACCCAACATAAGCAACATATTCAAGAATATAATACAATATACCAATCATAATAATTATAACAAACAAATAGGATTGTTTGTTTGTGGTGGTGCATCTCTAAACAAACAAATAAAAAATATAACAAAGGAGCATAATAACAATATATACAATATCGATATCCAATACCATAAAGTCCAATAAACTATAATATTTTTTTTATTGACCGTTACACATAATAACCATAACATCCTTATTATTAATAATAACCAAATTATCTGTCGGTAATGGAGGATCACAATCAGCGCTTGGTGCTTCAGTTGGAGTCTCAGTTGGAGTCTCAGTTGGAGTCTCAGTTGGAGTCTCAGTTGGAGTCTCAGTTGGAGTCTCAGTTGGAGTCTCAGTTGGTGCTTCAGTTGGAGAGCCAATAATAATAGTAATTGTTTTATCTGGTGTTGGAGTGGGTGATGGAGTTATTTCAATAGGTAATATTTCACCACTTCCAGACCCCTTATCACTATTACATGGTTTTGTTGGCACGTCGGTTACCGGTACATTGGTTACTGGTACATCAGTTACCGGTACATTGGTTACTGGTACATCAGTTACCGGTACATCAGTTACTGGTACATCAGTTACTGGTACATCAGTTACTGGCACATCAGTTACTGGCAACACTTCACCATCTGAACTTCCTGAATTATCATTACATGGAACTGGCATAGTCGTTGGAACTGGCATAGTCGTTGGAACTGGCATAGTCGTTGGAACTGGCATAGTTGGTTGTTCGATAGGTAAGATTTCACCATCTGAACTTCCCATATCAGATTTACATGGTTTAGTTGTTTCAGGTTCAATAGGTAATATAATTCCATCTGAACTACTAGAACCATAATAACTAGGACTTGGAGACACTGGGCTTGGAGACACTGGGCTTGGAGACACTGGGCTTGGAGACACTGGGCTTGGAGACACTGGACTAGATAGATCTGGAGAGATTAATGATGCATTTGCTGAATTGGTTCTATTATGTATAGGATTTGGATCAACAATATTAACATAAGCATCCCAACAAGTTGTGTAGTATTCATTTGGATTAAGTTCCCAAGTCCATTTAAATGAGTATAATCCAGGATTAATATTATTTTCTAATTTAAAACACATAGTACATAGTGCACGATCTGGCTTCTCACAGAATTTTGGACAATTCTGATATCCTTTATAATCTACAACACCTTGTGCATGCATACCATTTAATTGCTTATAGAAAATATCAAATTCGTCAACACTTTGTTTAGATGAACGAGTAATAGTAGTTCCAATATCTGGAATAAATTTATTAGATAATCCACATTCATCTGCAACATGTCCCTTTGAAGGATATGCTAAACATATTAATTCATTATCAAAATAGTGTGGAGCAAAGGAACGCATAGTATAATTCTGTGGATCTTCACTGTCAATACTACATTGACAAGTGTTAGGTAATCGAGAAAACTGGAAATTTGAATCTGCTCCAAATCCATTTTTCTGAACATCTACAAATGAATTATCACCGCAACGAGTATAACCATCACAATTATTTACATTATATTCTGATTTATCTGACTCTGTTAATATCTTATAATCACTACAATACACCCAACTATGAGCATTGGCAACAGAAAATAAACTTACTAACGTTAACACCTTGATCATTTTTATTTATAATTATTATACTATAATTATAAACATAAAATTAAATTTGAAAAACTTATTAATATTTATATAAAAACGATGTACAATTATATCAGATGCCCAACTTGTAATAATTCTATCGGTGAAAAATATGAATTATTCGTAATTATGAGAGAACACATACACAAAAAAAATATTGATAAAGACATGGATCTATCTATTGTATCCTCAAATAATGATATTAATATTGAATTAAATACTATATTCGAAGCATTAAAAATAAATAATAACTGTTGCAGAATTAGATTAAACACAATTTGTGAGTTCCATGTTCTATTGAATGAAAACAAATAAACTCTAAGCAACTACACGGCGCCGGCCTCTTTTTTTTGGCTCCTCCTTCACAATAGCCTTAAACTCGTCCTCCTTAGTCTCCTCAACAACTGGTTCAGATTCCTTAGTCTCCTCAACAACTGGTTCAGATTCCTTAGTCTCCTCAACAACTGGTTCAGATTCCTTAGTCTCCTCAACAAATAATGGTTCTTCAACTGGTACGATTGGTTCTTCAACAACTACTGGTTCTTCAACTGGTACAATTGGTTCTTCAACAACTACTGGTTCTTCAACTGGTACTACTGGTTCTTCAACAACTACTGGTTCTTCAACAACTACTGGTTCTTCAACAACTACTGGTTCTGTGATAATGGTTTCTAATTTTCCAAATAATTGATGTAATTCAACTATATCAACTACATGTGTACCAATTTCTACATTTACAGTAGAGTTTACTTTATTACGAATCTTTATCTGAAATTGAGTATGAGGATTCTTTGCATTATACTCCTCATGAGTTATGAGCTCAAATAGTGGTTCATAATAATCACATAATACAACCTTTATAAAATGATTATACTGATGACGGATTATTAATCCAGTATTGATATAACAAATTTCTCCAGGATTTATTGTATAACGATGAGAAGCTAAAATAGATTTGCCATTTACATATTTATCGCTTGGTGCAGGATAAAATCCCTTGTCGCATTTTATTATATCCAACATTATTATTTTATATTAATATCCATAAATTAAATTAAAAAAAAATAGCATTTATTATTACACATATTTTATTTATGGAACTGGTAATTCATTACGCTCCTCATTCAAACTGAGAAACAAATTGATAATACCATCCATACTATAATTATTAACATTAAATGATACAATAGTATAACTAGACTTGATTGGTGGATTTCTACGAAATTCTGTCATCTGATTATTTTTTTCAGGTCCATCAATAAGCTTACTCTTATAAGCATCTAAAATCTTTTGCTTAAACTCTCGGTTGATCTCAAAAATCTTTTGCTTCAGACGAGACTTTAAACTAGTTGGATTAGGACAATAGATACAATCTAACAATAACTCATTATTAGAATAAGTTGAATTATAAGTTCTTTCAACATACATCCGCTGACCACTAATCATTCTAACCTTATTGTTTTCAGATTTAATAATTGAAAAGTAATGCTTAAGATCCTCATTCACAGGATCGATATTAACATTATAATTACGCTCATGAACAACATCTCGAATCTCCTCCACCTTAATATGAATTTCGTTTAATTCATTATTAGTCTCCATCAACTCAGCATTAGTATACTCTAACTCTTCCTTAGTCTCCTTAGCATAACCTAATAATTCTTTAATCTGACTAGACTGCTCCTTAAGCTGACTAGACTGTTCCTTAATCTGATCAGTCTGATTATCAATTTTTTTAATTAATTCATCAATCTTACAATCCTTTTCTTTCAATTGAATTTTAGTACTAATAATATATTCTTCTTGTAACTTATCAATCATATCAATAATCATCAAGGCATATTTAAAATCTAGCCATTGCAAGATCCATTGATATAATTTTTTATGAACATAAGTTCCCTCATATTTTTTCTCAACACCTTTATTAAGAATAAAACTAACTGAATCAATATTTAGAATTGTTTTGAAATTGTTAATAATTTCATCTGAATCTTTTAATCTGAACCACTCGCGAATTTCCTTAGTTTTTCTATTTTCTTTTTGTCGAATACTATGAATAATATTACGTGAATGTGTAATATTATAGAATCCACTATTAATTTCTTTAATAATAGTAATATCTTTATTAACTACATTATTAAAACTCTCAAACTGGTACTGGTCACACATCATTATTTTGTATAATCTTTAAAATAAATTCAAATTTGGTTTTTAGTTAATGTACATAGTTGGTAGGATATCCTACCAACTATGTATATAACCTGTGGGATATCCCACAGGTTATATACATTAACTGGTCAAAGCTTATAGCATGCAGTATATACTGCATGCTATAAGCTTTGACTAAGAAAAAAAATAAGTATAACTATTACTCTATTTAGTTAATTCTAAAATTTTCATTTTTAACTCTAGGTTCTCATTTTTTAACTCTAAAATTTCAATCTTAGAATCCTTTTCTTTATTTGTATAATTTTTAATAACACTATCAACATCATTAGGATACTCATTTTTAATCAATTTATAATATTCTTGCAAGACTAATGTATTAGAT
>JACCDL010452249.1_pt1 | contig 29952 bp, 26 predicted proteins | sample 7441931 | NCBI WGS metagenome assembly JACCDL01 (sample SAMN15323437, study PRJNA562643) | freshwater metagenome | isolation source: river surface water | place: USA:Blue River Watershed | collected 2017-08-16 | reverse complement strand
TACGCGTTGGTTCATCTGATCGCGCCGCGGCTCAGCTCGCGTCTGGGGAGTCAGCGCGCCACCCTGATCGCAGTGACGGTGTTGGGCTCATTGATCGTGATCACGCTGAGCCTGGGTGGGTGGGCGATCTTGAGCTTTTTTCTGTCAGACGCGGGCAGCCTGCCGGTCCTATTGAAAAAAATGGCCGATCTGATTGAAGAGTCGAGGCATCAGATACCTTCATGGCTGGCGGCTTATTTACCGCAGAGTGCCGAGGCTCTGCAGCAAACCCTGACCGATTGGATGCGCTCGCACGCAGGACAGGCCAAGTATCTGGGAGAACAAACGGGTCGTACGCTGGTGCACCTGTTGATCGGTATGGTCATCGGTGCGATGGCAGCGCTCTATGACACGACCCAGGTTCATCATTTCTTGCCGTTGGCATCCGCGTTACATCAACGTGTCGCGACGCTTCACCAAGCCTTCCGGCAGATCGTATTTGCCCAAGTTCAGATTGCCGCTATCAATGCGATTTTTACCGGTATCTTTCTGGCGGTGCTGCTGCCGCTCGCGGGCATTCACCTGCCTTTCGTCAAGACGATGATACTGATCACTTTCCTCGCCGGCCTGCTGCCGGTGGTGGGTAATTTGATTTCTAATACGGTGATTGTGGTGATCGGTCTTTCGCATTCTCTGTCGACCGCGCTGCTTGCCCTGGTATTCTTGGTGACGATACACAAGCTAGAGTATTTTTTGAACGCGCGCATTGTCGGGGCACAGATCAATGCGCGTGCGTGGGAGATCCTGGCAGCCATGCTGGTCATGGAAGCCCTGTTTGGTATCCCGGGGGTGATTGCCGCGCCCGTGTACTACGCTTATCTCAAATCAGAGCTATCACGCGCCAAGCTAGTGTGACCGATCGAGAGGTCATCTGCTCGATCGGTGGTGAAACAAGGTACGGTCTGATTCAGTGCTTGCCCTTCTCGTCACCGGCAGCCACCGATGCGATCAGATCCACGGGTCGAGATCCGCGTTTGCGCAGGCGCAGATTGAGCATCTCCACCGCGACTGAGAAGGCCATCGCACTGTAGATATAACCCTTCGGTACATGATGTCCAAAACCTTCGGCAATCAGCACCACACCGATCACGGTCAGGAAGGCGAGCGCCAGCATCTTGATCGTAGGATGAGCGGCGACGAAGCGCCCAATGGCCCCAGCAAACAGCATCATCAGTGCCACCGATGCCACCACGGCGGCAACCATTACGGGCACTTGCTCCACCATCCCGACCGCCGTGATGATGGAGTCCAGCGAGAACACGATATCGATCAGCATGATCTGTACGATGACCATGGAGAAGCTTTGCGCGGCGATGGTAGCCGTTCCCTCTTCGCCACCTTCCATGCTTTGATGAATTTCGCCTACGCTCTTCCAGAGCAAGAAGAAGCCGCCCAGCAGCAGTACGATGTCGCGACCGGAGAATTCATTACCGAAAAGCGTGAACAGCGGAGCGGTCAGGCCGACAATCCAGGCCAGCATCATCAGCAGCGCAATGCGCATGAACATTGCTGCGAAAAGACCAATCCGGCGAGCGATCTCGCGCTTTTCCACGGGCAGCTTCTCGACCAGGATGGAGATGAAGATCACATTATCGATCCCGAGCACCAGCTCGAGCGCGGTCAGCGTTGCAAACGCCGCCCACGCCTGGGGATCCATCAATAATTCAAGCATGCATGACTCCTGTATAAAACCCTGCTCGCAAAAAGGCGAACACCTTGCGACGTACGACGACGCTTTATCCACATCTCGGTAGCGGGAATGGGGTCGCTTTACCCCACCTGTGTGCTGTCTGCGGCACGCCCACCTGGCTCGCGGTCGTACCGTCCTACGATGCACTTGGTGACAGCGCTGCCAACAATCTATGCCAAGAAGCAACCGCCCCAAATTCTAGCAGTGCACACTGAGGGAAAAGTGGGCACAATGACAGAAAAACGGATGATTAATAAGAGCTTAACTTCGGAAAATACGGATAAACGTCGTGGATCTTAATTTTCGCCATCTCCATTACTTTTGGGTCGTCGCCAAGGAAGGTAGTGTCACGCGAGCGGCCGAGCGCCTTGGCCTTGCAGTGCAAACGGTGAGTGCGCAGCTCGCCTCGCTGGAGCAGTCCGTGGGCAAATCCCTTTTCCGGCCGCAGGGCCGGCGACTGGTACTGACTGAAGCGGGGCAGGTGGCCTTGCGCTATGCCGATCAGATTTTTCTGCTGGGAGAGCAATTGCTGGAGGCGCTGTCCGATGTGGATCTGGACAAGACGCTGCGTCTGACGGTCGGTATCTCGGATTCATTGCCCAAGTTGATTGCATCGAGACTGCTGGAGAGTGCGCTAACCTTGCCGCAACCAGTGCGCTTGATCTGCTTTGAAGAACAGTTCGACACCTTGCTAGGCAAGCTGTCAGTGCACAAGATCGATGTGATGCTGACAGATCGTCCGGTGCCACCCGGATCAGCGCTCAGGGTATTCAGCCATTTGCTCGGAGAGTTTGAAATCGGATGGTTCGGCCTGCCGGTACTCGCAGACCGGTATCGCGAAGGTTTCCCTGCGAGCTTGCAGGGAGCGCCTTTGCTGCTGCCAACCCGAAACAATGCGCTACGGGGTCGCATTGATCAATGGCTTAATTCTCATGATATTACGCCGACTATCTTTGGCGAATTCGATGACAACGCGCTCCTGAATACTTTTGGGCAGCATGGGCGCGGATTGTTTCCGGCGCCGACAGCACTGGCCGAAGATGTCAGGGAGCAGCTAGGTGCGGTTCCGGTCGGTCCGATTCCTCAGGTTCGAGAGCAGATTTATGCGCTCTCGAACGAACGTAAGATCCAGCATCCGGGCATCGCCGCCATCCTTAATGCGATGCCCCCGGAAGTCCTGCAGATTCGGTCGAAGACATAAAAAAAAGAGCCAGCATGGCTGGCTCGGTATGGCGTCGCGCTGGAGCAGAATCAAAACAACGAATGTATCCAGTGCGCCAAGTTGGTCATGTCTTCTTCGGACAGGGTCTGCGCAAGACTGGTCATATTGCCGGCATCATTGGTCCGCTCGCGTGCCTTGAAGTTTTTCAGCTGAGTCATGATGTACTCGGGATGCTGACCAGCCAAACGTGGCACCTCATTTTGTCCGGCCATGCCACCGAGATGGCACATTGCGCACAGTGATTCCTCCGCTTTCGCCGCGCCAGCCTTGATGCGCTCCGGCTCCGCCTTGAAACTGGTGCGAGCCTGCTTCTGGGATGCGAAATACGCCGCGAGGTCATGCATGTCTTGCTTCTCAAGACCGGCCGCAATGGGCGACATCATCGGGTTCTTGCGACGGCCTTCTTTGTAGTCGCGAAGCTGCAGATAAATGTAGCGAGCATTCTGACCAGCGATGGTCGGGAACGCGCCGGAAGGCGAGTTGCCATTAGCGCCGTGGCAGGCCACACAGGCCTCGGCTTTTTTCTTGCCTGCTTCGATGTCCTGCGCGTGTACGCCAAAGCTGATGGCGACGAGCATGAACAGGGCAGTGAGGGTTACACGACAATTCATGTTGAAACCTTAACTCGCTCGTTGACAAAAAAAGAGGCTGCCCGAAGGCAGCCTCTCTCAGATACACCCGAATTATAGGGCGAACACAAAAACGCTGTTCCCACGCTTATAGTCGAGCTGGGTGTTACCACCAGCAGCCACGGCGATGTACATCTTGCCATCGATCGTGTAAGCGGTGGGTGGCGCGTTCACGCCAGCACCGCACTGATACTGCCAGAGCACCTTGCCAGTTTTTGCATCGTAGGCCTTGAACCAGCCATTGCCTTCACCGGCGAACACGAGATCACCTGCGGTTGCCAGAACGCCACCGATCATTGGCTGGTCAGTGCGCGCCTTCCAGACGACTTTGCCGGTGTCCAGGTTCACGGCAGTCACGTTACCGAACTGCTCTTCACCCGGAATGTTCTTGAACGCACCGCCCAGCCACAGCTTGCCGCCAGGGTAAGCCGAAGCTTCCACGTGGTAGGTCATTGGCTGTTCGAGGTTGGCTGCGAAAGCGAGACGCAATTTCGGGCTCACTGCCATCGGTGACCATTCGACACCGCCGTTAGCGCCCAGTGACATGCGGGTACCTTGCGGGGTCGGCAGGCTCCACAGACCTTCTTGCGACACCATCGCTTCGGAGAAGCGGATCAGGTTGCCGTTGTTACGGTCATGAACGTAGATATGACCGGTCTTGCCGCCATGGATAGCCACAGGAACCATCTTGCCGCTCTTGTCCTTGGCTTCGGTCAGGATCACAGGCGAGACGGCATCCAGATCCCATACATCGTGAGCGATGTATTGGAAGTGCCACTTGTACTTGCCCGTGTCGAGATCGACAGCAATCATCGAGTTGGTGTACAGGTTGTCGCCAGGACGCTCTGCGCCGTACAGGTCAGGCGAAGGATTGCCCGCAACGAAAAACGCGGTCTTGGTTTTGCGATCGATGGCCGGGGTCATCCAGACACCGCCGCCCAAGGTCTTGTAGAAATCGCTGTTCTTTGCCAGAGCCGCTTTTTCTGCAGCGATGTCGCGGTGCATATTGCGGCCGGTTGCATCATTGACTGCCCACACACCCTCGTGGCCTTTTTCAGGAATGGTGTGGAAAGTCCAGATCAGCTTGCCGCTATTGGCATCGTAAGCTTTGACGAAGCCGCGCACGCCGTACTCGCCACCATTGGTGCCGATGAGCACCTTGCCGTCGGCCACAGCGGGTGCCATGGTCTCGGAGTAGCCCAGCTCGGGATCGGCGATCTGGGTTTCCCACAGCATCTTGCCGCTCTTTGCGTCCAGTGCGACCAGCTTCGCATCCAGCGTACCCATGAACAGCTTGCCCTCGGAGATAGCGACACCTTTGTTGTTCGGGCCGCAGCAGTAGGTCGACACGGGGCCGATCTTGTGCTTGTAGTGCCAGTACTGCTCACCGGTCTTGGCATTGATCGCGTAAACATGGTTGTACGACGTCGTGAGGAACATCACGCCGTTGACGACCAAAGGCGCGGTTTCCATCGACTCGACGATGCCCGTCTGGAAAACAAATGCTGGGCGCAGCTTGGAGACATTGCTGGTGTTGATTTGCGAGGCAGGGGAGTAGCGCGTCTGCTCGTAGCTGCCGTTCGGGTGCAGCCAGTTTTTGCTGTCTTTGGCGGCACCATCCAGCATGGACTGGCTAACGCTGCCAAGATTGGGCATGGGGATAGGCTTGATGCCTGCCCCTGCAATGGGTTCTTGCGCAATCGCCGAGCCAGCTAGTACCACACTGGTGGCGACGATTGCCTTCACCATCTTGTTTAGAGCCATGGAACTTCCTCTCTGGTTGAGTTTATATTTTTATCCCAGCAAACGCTTGTTGAGAATCTGGAAAAGCTGGATCAGCTGAATCAGACACTTCAAGCTAGCTGCCCTGCTGGAGCGCGTGTGTCCGCTGGGGCTTTTTTTAAGCGCAATAAGCCTTGATGGCCTTGATACTATTGCGCCCGTTGATCCTATTACCTGTTCAATTGCTTGGCAATACAAAACACTTCTGCCCCGGGATTATTTGCATGAAAAGTATCAAAAGAATTTTCATATTCCTATGGATTGCAGCCGCATTTTTTTGCGCCGCAGCAACCGCCGAAGAGGTCGACAACCCCCACAGCGCATCACTGGCCGCGGTCCGTGCGGGCAACCTCCAAAAACTCAAAGACCTGGTCGAGAAACACGGCGCGAATATCAATTCGCGGAACCGGCCTGGTGAAAGCCTGCTGATGATGTCGATCAAAGCCGGGCATAAAGACATGGCCAACTACCTTCTCGACAAGGGTGCCAACATCGACACGCCAAACACGTCAAAGGTCACGCCGCTCATGGCCGCAGCCTTCAACGGCGATGTTGACATGGTGGAGAAGCTTTTGGCGAAAAACGCCGACATTCATGCGCTTGATCAACTGAAGAAGAGCGCCATGGTCTACGCAGCGGGTAACGGGCATACCGAGATCGTTTCTCGGTTGCTGACGGCGGGTGTGGAGATCAACGCGCGCTACAAGAATGAACTGACCGCGTTGATGTGGGCCGCTGGTTCAGGACACGAGCAGACCGTGTCGCTGTTGCTGGATCGTGGCGCCGACCCTGCACTGACAGATGATCGCGGCAAGACCGCGTTGCAGATGGCTGATGAAGCTGGACATCTGGCCGCAAAGAGAATACTCGAGCAGCGGTCCCGATAAATACCTGTCCCCGCTGATCAAGGCGGAGGAAACAAAAAAGCCTGTGCACTGCACAGGCTCACCTTGTCCAGGCTGAATGAGATCAGCGTTTCTTCAGCACGACTTCAAATTGTGCAAACCACGCGGACACTGCATCGATCTCCGCATCAGACAAAGGTTTGGCAATCACGTTCATCACTTCATTGTGGCGCTTGCCATCTCTGAATTGCTTGAGTTGGCTAGACAAATAGATTTCCGACTGACCCGCCAGCGAGGGCGTGCCAGGCATTGATGACAGACCATTTTCACCATGGCACATCACACAGGATTGTCCAACCTCTGCACCGGTTTTTCCCGCCGCCGCCGCAGTGTTAAAGAGGCCAGCACACAGCAGGCCAGCAAGAGCAAAAGATACTGATTTCATGACTTCACATTTAAAAAGTACAAGAGGGCCGAACTAAACACCCCAATAAAAACGCCCGCCGGGCATCAGCCGCGACAGGCGCTTGCGTGGTGCAGCCGGGCTTGTGGCCCGGCGCACTTACGACCGTCGATTAGTTACCGGCGTAGCTGATGCGGTAGATCGCGCCAGCGTAGTCGTCGGACACCAGGATCGAACCATCAGGCAGGTTGGCCACGTCGACCGGACGACCGATTGCACGGCGGGTCGTCATGTCAATGAAGCCGTCGGCAAATACTTCTGCCTTGCCAGCGGTGCCGTCTGCATTGAGCGGAACGAAGTTGACCAGGTAGCCGCTAGGCACAGTACGGTTCCAGGAACCGTGCGATGCGATGAACATGCCGCCCTGATACTTCTTCGGGAACTGCTTGCCGGTGTAGAAGGACATGCCCAGCTGAGCCTGGTGCGCAGGGAACTCGACTTGCGGGAAGATCGCGCCTGCTGGCTCTTTCATGTCTTTCAGCTCAGGTGCTGCAGGTGAGCCTGCGACCTTGTACTTGCCGTTCCAGTACGGGAAACCGAAGTGCTGGCCAGCTTTGGTGATGCGGTTCAGTTCGCCCGGAGGAACGTCGTCGCCCAGACCGTCCACCTGGTTGTCAGTGGTCCAGATGGTCTTGTCTTTCGGGTTGATGTCCATACCAGCGGGGTTACGCATGCCCATCGCATACACTTCTTTGCCAGAGCCGTCGAACGGGTTCAGACGAATAACGCCACCGATACCGGTTTTGTTGTACAGGTCGATCTTGTCTTTCGGCTGCACGTTGTACGGCTGGCCCAGTGTGACGTAGAGCTTGCCATCGTCAGCAACTTTGCAGGTACGGCCGGTATGGTTGAACGACTGCTCTTCCACCGGGATCAGGCCGCCCTCGGGCACTGCGGTGATCACAGCAACGTCCGGACCTTCGTAGAAGTACTCGGCTGCAGGGAAGTTCAGAACGCGGTTCGACTCAACCACGATCAGGAAGCCGTCTTTGGTCCAGCAGACGCCGTTCGGGTTCTTGAACTTGATCGAAGGAGCGAAAGGCTTCACCTCGTCAGCGGTCATGTCGCCATTACGGTCGGTGACGGCCCAGACGGTGGTCTTGCGGGTACCGACGAACAGCATGTTGGTCGACGGTGCAACTGCCATGTAACGCGCGTCAGGAACGACAGCGTACAGTTCGATCTTGAAGCCTTCCGGCAGCTTGATCTTCTTCAGGTTGGACTTCAGCTGCTCAACGTTCGCACCGGTCTGAGGAACGGTGGGGATGTCGATCGCAGTGTTGGTGTTTTTAAATGCCGAGATCTTTTCCAGATTCTCGTCTTTGGCAAAGCTCGGTGCAGCGAATGCCACAACCAGAGCGGATGCCAGGATGCTCTTCACAAAAACGGTGGACTTGGCCAATTTAATCTCCGATGAGTTTTTTATTACTGACAGTACTAGAAACAACTAAGACCCCAGCAAAACTTTCATTAATTCTTTTGCAATCAAAACAATGAAAGAAATGCTGCAATGCAGTTGGGGCCTCGAATATAGGCTGGCCGAAGATCGGGTTACAAGTGAATTATTTTCATCTGGTCGGTCGTGTTTCAGACTGCAGCGTTGCCCCAGATGCACCTGAGGCTTTGCAAGCATTGATCGATGTCGAGAAGGCAAAAAACCCGCCATCAGGCGGGTTCAATGCAGCGTCGCCGCGGCCGGCTGACGACAGCCTGTTCAGCGGATTACGACGCCCCAAGGGGTTTCACCGACCTTCACTTCGCCGATCGCTTTCAGCTCGACGGCGTCGATCACGGAGACCGAGTTGGAGCGGCCGTTAGCGACATAGAGCTTTTTACCATCCGGCGTAATCGCCATGTTCCAGGGGCGCTTGCCCACAGGGATATTGCCGATGATTTCCTGTGTCGATGCATCGATCGCGGAGACCGTGCCATCCTTGCCGTTCGAGACAAACACGCGGCTGCCATCGGGCGATGCGGTCACGCCGTTGCAAAAATTGCCAGTCGCCAGCTGCTTGATCACTTTGCGCTTGGCGACATCAATCACATAGACCGTATTGACTAGTTCTGATGCCACATAAGCAAACTTGCCATCCGGACGAAAGGCGATGCCACGCGGACGATTGCCCACCTTGATCGAAGCGACTTGCTTGCGTTTCGTCACATCGATGACGTCCACACTGTCAGCCTCCTCTGCTGACACATACATCAGCTTGCCATCTGGGCTGAACACGGCATGCTCAGGATTTTTGCCCCGCGTCTTGACAGCGAAGGTCTTGCGGCCCGTGGCCGTGGCGATGAAGTTCACCGAGTTGCTGATCTCCGATGCCGCCGCCACCCATTTGCCATCGGGTGAGATCGATACGCCTTCGGGAGACTCGCCAAGATCGATGGTGCCGGACACCACGCGTTGCTCGAGATCGATCTTGACCAGTGAATTATTCGGCTGATCACTCACATAGAGCGTCTTGCCGTCGATGGACGCCGCCAGACCGCGCGGCTTGTCGCCTGCCTTGATCTCGGCAACGACGGTGTCATTCTCGGTATCAATGACTGAGATCGTGCCACTTTTTTCATTCGGCACGTAGGCGAATGGTGCTGCGAGAGCAGCAGAGGAGATCAGGGCAGCGACTGTCAGCGTGAGCGAGCCCGCGAGTCGGCTTGCGAGAAGGCTTGGAATGGTCATGGTCTCTGTTGATGATGTTTGGGTTGTTTTTTCAGGGTAGGGCAGGAGTGCCCACCCCAGCGAGCTGAAAGGATAACCCAAGCCTGAGTGCTGCGCGACCAGGCTTCTCAAAACGAATCCGTAAATTCGGGTACGATGACGAAGGCGTTGAATACGGGCACTTCGGGGGGAGAGCAGCCTGCACTTCTGCACGCACTCGTCCACCAAACACCTCAGGGGCCTTATTGATGTCCGATGAATTTAACGAGAACGACTGGCGACGCTTCCTGAAAAGCGTAGGTGAAGACCCGGACCGACCCGGTCTGCTTGAAACACCGCATCGGGTCTCCAAGGCATGGAAGCACTGGACGTCCGGCTATGAGCAACATCCTGCGGATGTGCTCAAAGCTTTCGAAGATGGCGCCGAAGAGTACAACGAACTGATCGTTGTCCGGAATATTCCTGTGTACAGCCATTGCGAGCATCACCTTGCGCCATTTTTTGGCAAAGCCACGGTGGGCTATATGCCTGACGGAAAAATTGTCGGGCTCTCGAAGCTGACGCGTCTGGTCGATTGCTTTGCCAAGCGCCTTCAGGTGCAGGAGAGGCTGACGATACAAGTGGCCAACGCACTGATGGACCATTTGCAACCGAAGGCTGTCGGCGTGGTGATTCGCTGCCGTCATCTGTGCATGGAAAGCCGCGGCATCAAAACCGCCGGCGAAGAAACCGTGACCTCGGCAATGCTGGGCGAGCTGCAACCGAATCTGGCCATGCGCACGGAATTTCTTGACCTGGCGCGTGAGGATGTGGGTCGCTGGTAAGCAGCAGCGCACCAGCGCACCAGCCAGCCACTGTCCGGCCGCGCTGCGCTTCAGACGAGTGCCGCGCGTTATGAGAGCAGCGTGTTTCTCTCGATCCCTCGCGTGCCTTCTCGGGCCGAACTCAGGGCGTGCGCAACGAGGCGCTGGCAGACACCGAGCGTCAGATTTTTTTCGCCACTTTTTTTGACGTGGTCTTTGGCGTCGATTTTTTGACCGCCAGCATCGTGCCCCGGCACTCCGCAGCGCCGCAGCGGCAAGCATAGGCGGCCTTGACCGCCTTGGTCAGCCGCTCACCGATGATCAGTCCGTAGTCGTACGACAATTCCTCACCGCGCCGTATGTCGCGCAATGCATGAATGTACACCCGGCCTTTTTCTTCCTGCGCCTCGCAGTTGGGCTCACAGGCGTGATTGATCCACCGCGCATCATTGCCCTCGTCTCCGCCATCGATGAGCTTGCCGCTGTCTAGGCTGAAGAAAAACGTGTGATGAGGATTTTCGGGGTCTTGTCCGAAACGCTTCTCCGCCTGCTTTTCAGTGATCCGCTTGCCCCGATATTCAATGATGCGTGTGCCGGCGGGAATCTTGCGGGCGGCAAATACGCCATTGCCATGAATCCGCGAGTGTCTGACCTTGATGAATGACTCGATACTTGTGAGGGGATGATCGTCGGAGGAGTGTTTCATGAATGGCAGAAGAAGGAATGTCTTTGCTGTGCGGAAAAGCAGAGACGAGAGCCAAAGACGAGGGGCTGCAACAGCAGCGACAAGAAAAACGCGGGTGATGATAGCTTCGGACCCGCGCTTCCACAAGCGACTTTTGATGATTCTCGGGCGTGCTGACCGCCACCCTTTGTGCTCAGCTGCATGAATGGCGCAAGCGCCAGAGGTGCAAGTTACCGGTAATTTTTTCTAGTCTGCGCCAATGAGTAGAGGGCATCCCGTACTGGCGCTGCGGGGAATCTCGAAGGGACGTCGATGGCACGTCAATTGCAGGGTAATCCCCGCTTGTCATGCTCAGACAACCTTTCACAGGAGATTTCTCTATGTCTATGCCTTCAGTCCGCCTCTCGGCCCCGGGAATCACCCTTGGGCTGGTCAGCGCAGCACTCATGCTGAGTTCGCTGACTGCCTATCCGCAGAACCAAACCTACACGAGCCCAGGTAAGGCATCGTCAGGCGCTTCGAGCGCCAGCAGCGGGGCTGCCAGTGCAGGCGCAGGGTACATCAACCGGGCCGATGAAAAATTGATGGCCGACATCGCCCAGGCAAATCTGGCAGAGATCAGCACCGCCAAGCTCGCACAGGAAAAATCGCAGAATGATCAGGTAAAAGGCTTTGCGCAGAAGATGGCTGACGATCATACCAAGGCGCTGGATGAGCTCAAGCAACTTGCGCAGGCCAAGGGCGTCACCTTGCCATCAGAGCCAAGCCGGCAGCAAAAGGCGATGGAAAAGCGATTGTCTTCGCTGTCGGGCGACAAGTTCGACAAGCAGTATCTCGAACAGGTGGGCGATCGCTCTAGCAAAGACACACACAAACTGCTCAAGCGAGCGAGTGACAAGGCGCAAGATACCGACCTGAAAAACTACGCCAGCAAGACCTTGGGCGTAGTGGAGTCGCATCAGCAATTGGCTGAGGAGGCCGAGCGGAATCTCAGATCCTCCAGTCGCGGCAAGAGCGGTACGGGTAGCTCGGAGAGTGGCAGTTCGGGCGGCAAAACGCCATCATCGTCGACCGGCACTGAGTAGTGAGAGATTCGGCGACTGGCAGGAGTGCGCCGACCGTGTAGGTGACGCTGGCATGGCTTGAGTAAAATACGGCGTTTACTGCCTGAGAGCGAAGCAGATCGGTCATTACCGTTGCTTCGCTCGCCACTCTCTGCCCATGCTCCGAATCACCGACCTTCAGCTGCCGCTCGATCATCCCGAGTCTGCACTTCGTCAGGAGGTGCTGACGCGGCTCGGTATCGCAGAGCATCAGCTCAGGGCTGTCCATCTGTTTCGCCGGGCTTACGACGCGCGAAAAAAAAATGCAATCCAGCTGGTGTACACGCTCGATGTCGAGGTTGATGATGAGGCGGCGGTGCTGGAACGAATTCGATCCGGTAGCAAAATCGCGCACAGCCCGGATACCACCTATCAGTTCGTGGCGCGCGCCCCTCGTCCGCCTGCGCTGCGCCCGGTCGTCATCGGTTTTGGTCCTTGCGGCCTGTTCGCCGCGCTGATACTTGCGCAATCAGGTTTTTGTCCACTGATCATTGAACGAGGCAAGCCGGTGCGGGAGCGCACCAAGGATACCTTTGGCCTGTGGCGCAAGCGAGAGCTGCATCCGGAATCGAATGTGCAGTTTGGCGAGGGGGGCGCGGGCACTTTTTCCGATGGCAAGTTGTGGACGCAGGTCAGCGATCCGAAGCATTACGGACGCAAGGTGCTCGAAGAATTCGTGAAGGCTGATGCACCACCTGAGATTCTTTATGTGAGCAAGCCCCACATTGGTACTTTCAGGCTCGTGAAAATGATCGAGATCATGCGCGAGAACATTATTGCGCTGGGTGGCGAATTCCGCTTCGAGCAAAAGGTCGAGGATATCGAGATCGATCACGGTCAGGTGCGCGCGGTTCTGCTGTCGACAGGTGAGCGGATCGCTGCGGATCATGTCGTGCTCGCCGTCGGGCATAGTGCGCGCGATACCTTCCAGATGCTGCATCGAGCGGGCGTGTACGTTGAAGCCAAGCCCTTCTCGGTAGGATTTCGCATTGAGCATCCGCAATCGCTGATCGATCGTGCGCGCTTTGGCGCCAGCGCCGGCCATCCTATCCTGGGCGCGGCAGACTACAAACTGGTTCATCATGCAAAGAATGGCCGGTCGGTCTACAGTTTTTGCATGTGCCCCGGGGGCACGGTGATCGCTGCGACTTCGGAGACCGGGCGTGTCGTGACGAATGGCATGAGCCAGTACTCGCGCAATGAGCGTAATGCCAATGCCGGTATCGTCGTGGGCATCACGCCCGCAGATTATCCGGGCGGGCCACTGGCTGGAATTGATTTTCAGCGGGAGCTGGAGTCACGCGCCTTCGTGCTTGGTGGTGGCAACTACAACGCACCGGGGCAGCTGGTCGGAGATTTTCTTGCGGCGCGTGCGTCCGCTGAGTTTGGTGCGGTGCTGCCTTCATACCAACCCGGCGTGACGCTGTGTGATCTCGGCAGCGCGCTGCCTGAGTATGCGATATCCGCGATGCGCGAAGCTTTGCCTGCTTTTGATCGTCAGATTCGTGGTTTTGCGATGGAAGAGGCCGTGCTGACTGGCGTAGAAACTAGAACGTCTTCACCGGTTCGCATACGCCGCGGCGAAGATTGTCAGAGCATGAATACTCGCGGGCTGTATCCTGCCGGGGAGGGCGCGGGTTACGCCGGTGGCATTATGTCCGCAGCGATCGACGGCATTCGTGTGGCTGAGTCGGTTGCCTTATCCATCCATTGCTGATTCGCGGCACGACACGACCATCCCAAAAACAAAGGGCCGCAGACGCGGCCCTTTGATATGGCTGACGCGGTAATTATTGCGTCTTCTTGGTGCGTGCGGGCTTGTCGGTCGCCGGCACGAAATGCTTGGCCGCTTCATTGAAGCTCTCTTCCGCGGTCTGCATCGCATTTTTGCTGGCCTTCAGCAGCTGCTCACAGGCAGCGCTCGCATTGGCGACGCTGGTCTTGACCAAAGCAATCGCCTGCTCGGAGCCGGCAGGGGCCGCTTGGGACAGGTCATTGAGCAGCTGGTTGAACTGACGCGAGGTCTCGCTCATCCGTTCCTCGGTCGCCTTGGTCAGCTCGACCTGAGCCTTGGTGGCGATGCCGGCCAGGTGACGGCCATAGGCCAGCGCTTTTTCTGCGCTTGGCTGCGCCTGTGACGAGGACAGTTGGATGACTTCTTGCGCATCCTTGGCTGCGAGCAGTTGTTGCGCGGTGGAGGAGGCATGCTCAAGTGTCGCTCGGGCAGTTGCGATGTTCAGTTCGGCCAGCTCAGCCACACTGTGCAGGGCTTTGTTGGCAAAATCGCTCATGGCCGCGAGCTGGGAGTCGATGGAGGCTTTGGTGGCATTGGATAGCTGGTCCGCAGTGGTCAACATGGCGTTTCTCCTTGAAAGAGCCGGGTTTGTTTGGTTTGGCAAGTTTTGTGCGATGCAATAAAGCGGATTGTAAGGGCCCCATTGCCGCTGTCAAGAACTTTTTGTGCAGAGCAGCAAAAAGATTGAGCGAAGACAGGTGAAGGACCGGCCGCGCGCAAAGTGGGTTGCCAATATGAAAAATTCACCGGCGCTGGATTGATGATGTTCAACCGGCTGACTCTATAATCGGTGACATCTGCTGACGGGCACGGGTGCGCGTCGCTCAATGTCTGTCCGCGAATGAATACAGCCCACTACCCGCACTGGCCCGCCGGACTGCCTGTCACGCTGACCCCGCCGCAGACCAGTGTCTATGCGAACCTGGCCATATCGGCACTCAGGTATCCAGACAAGCCAGCGCTGGACTTCTACGGCCAGCGGCTCAGCTTCCGCCAATTGCAGGCTGAGGTCGACGCGCTGGCGGGGTATCTGCAACAGCGCTGTGGCGTGCGGCGCGGCGACCGGGTGCTGCTGCAGATGCAGAACTGCCCACAGTTTGTGATCGCCTTTTACGCCATCTTGCGCGCTGACGCGGTGATCGTCCCTGTCAATCCCATGCTGTTGCGCGACGAGCTACGATATGCGGTCGAGGACAGCGGCGCGACGGTGGCGTTGTGTGCGCAGGAACTGCTACCGGAGCTGACCCCCTTGCTCCAGACCAGTCCGCTCGGACGCATCATCGTCAGCTGCTACGCCGATTACCTGGGTGAGCAGACGGAAGGCTTGCCTGACTGGCTGCTGGCATCACGCGCCGATCAGGTTGATGCGCGCATCACTGGCTGGGTGGATGCGCTGGGGGCAAAGGAAGCGCCCTCATCTCATCAGGCGGGCTCTGACGATCTGGCCTGTCTGCTATACACCTCGGGTACCACGGGACGTCCCAAAGCCTGCATGCACAAGCACCGATCGCTGATGTTCAATGCCATCAGCGGCGCCTTATGGGCGGGCGGTGCGGCGCCCGATCATGTGGTCCTGCTCTCGCTGCCCTTGTTTCATGTCACGGGCATGCAGATCAGTATGAACGCCAGCATCTATACGGGCGCAACGCTGATCATGATGGCGCGCTGGGACCGCGATCAGGCAGGTCGCCTGATTACGCAACACAAGGTCAGCAGCTGGACTTGCATACCGACAATGATGATCGATTTCTTGTCCAATCCTCGCTTATCCGATTACGACATCCGCAGCCTGCGCAGAGTCTCTGGCGGCGGCGCTGCGATGCCCGCAGCCATTGCGCAAAAACTGCTGGATCTGACGGGCTTGCGTTACATGGAAGGCTATGGTCTGACAGAAACCATCGCGACGTCGCATTCCAATCCTTTGCAGCGTCTGAAGCAGCAGTGCCTTGGCATTCCTATTTTCAATGTCGACTCTCGCGTGATTGATCCGACTAGTCTGAAGGAACTACCGCCGAACGAAATCGGCGAGATCATCATTCATGGACCGCAAGTGTTCGACGGCTACTGGGGCGATGAGCAAAAGACACGGGAGTCATTCATACAGCTGGATGGCAAGTCATTCTTTCGTACCGGAGATCTTGGCTACCGGGATGAGGAAGGCTTCTTTTTCTTCACGGATCGTCTGAAGCGCATGATCAATGCCAGTGGCTACAAGGTCTGGCCCGCCGAGGTCGAGTCCATCATGTACCAACATCCCGATGTTCAGGAGTGCTGCATCATCGCGGCCAAAGATGACTATCGGGGCGAGACGGTGAAAGCCGTCGTGGTCAAGACATCGGGGAGCACGCTCACCGAAGACGGCTTGATCGCCTGGTCGCGCGGGCAGATGGCCGCGTACAAAGTGCCGCGCCTCGTCAGCTTCGTCGAGACCTTGCCCAAATCCGCGACAGGCAAGGTGCAGTGGCGTCAGTTGCAAGAAGCGGAGTCATCACCTTGAGCATCGTCCTCACCACGCTCAATGCGCGCTACGCTCATGCATCGCTCGGCCTGCGCTATCTGCTGGCGAATATGGGTACGCTTGCGTCGGTCACGCGGCTACAGGAATTCGTGATTGGCGTTCGCGCCGCCGACGTCGTTGAAAAATTGCTCGCGCTGGAGCCGAAGATCATCGGGTTTGGTGTCTACATCTGGAATGTCGACGAGCTTACACGGATCGTTGCCTTGCTCAAGCGCGTGGCGCCGCAGGTGACGGTAGTGTTAGGCGGTCCAGAGGTTTCTCACGAGACCGGCGAGCAAGAGATCATTCGCCTTGCCGATTACGTCATCACTGGCTGGGGCGACATCACCTTCCCCAGGCTGTGCGAACAACTTCTGCACGGGCCGCAACCGCTGATGAAAGTGCATACGGGTGAACAGCCGGCGATGGAGCAGATCGCTTTTCCGTATCTGCACTATTCTGCTGAGGACATCGCGCATCGCACGGTCTACGTCGAGGCTTCGCGCGGATGTCCTTTCAAGTGCGAGTTTTGTTTGTCTGCGCTCGACAAGACAGCCTGGCCATTTCCTCTGGACGCATTGCTCGCTGAGCTCGACAGCTTGTATGCGCGCGGTGTGCGAGTTTTCAAATTCGTCGACCGGACCTTCAATCTGAATGTCGCCACCAGCCAGCGGATCCTGCAGTTCTTCCTCGACAAGCTCGACGCGGCATCGGATGATCCAGTGTTTGCTCATTTCGAATTGGTACCGGATCATCTGCCCGAGTCTCTAAAGGCCACGATACGGCGATTCCCCGCAGGTACGTTGCAATTCGAGATAGGGATACAGACCTTCAACGCCGAGGTTCAGGCCCGGATAAGTCGTCGCCAGAACAACGAGAAAGCGCTTGCCAATTTGCGATGGCTGCGCGAGGAGACCCATGCGCATTTGCATGTGGATCTGATCGCCGGCCTGCCCGGCGAAGATGTCCAAAGTTTTGCCGCGGGCTTTGATCAGCTCGTCGCGCTGAGGCCGCATGAGATCCAGTTCGGCATACTGAAGCGGTTGCGCGGCGCGCCGATTAGCCGGCACACCGAGGCCTATGGGATGGTGTTCGACAGTGCGCCACCGTATCAGATACTGCAGACAGATCGGATCAGTTTTACGCAGATGCAGCGCCTTGTGCGCTTTGCGCGTTACTGGGATCTGGTGGCGAATTCAGGAAGGTTCGCCGATTTGATGCCGGGCTTGCTGGGTGATTCACCATTTGCGCGGTTTCTTGCGCTATCGGATTGGCTCTACCAAAACACCGATGCAACGCATCGCCTGGCGCCGGAGCGTTTGCGTCGCCTGCTGGAGCGATGGCTGGGTCTTGCCCCGACGGCGGGGGAGGAAGCACCTAGCGAGCGGAACACTGAAGCACGCACCGCGCTGTTGGCCACGCAGCGCCAGCAGCGGCATCAGGCCGCGTTGCCCTCGGCTGATGTGCGCCATGCTTCGATCAGCAAGCGAGCGTCCTCGCCAAGCGCCGACAATGCACGAGTGCGGGCGCGTTCAAAGATCATCAGCGCGTAGGCATCCGCCAACGCATTGACCTCGGCCGATAGCGCGCGCTCCTCGCCGGTGGAGGGGCGCATCCGCCGCCAGTAATTGATGGCTTCTTCCAGTTCGGTCAGTGTGACGTCCATAGTTTCATTGTACCCGTCGCCGCGCGCCGCCGCAGAGCTTTGCGCGGAGGCGAATGAGGAAGATCAGTCCAGCCCGAGTTCCTTGCTGAGCAGGTTGGCGCCCGCCGCCAGCGCCGCCAGCTTGGCGGCTGCCACGTCGCGCGGCAGCGTGACCAGACCGCAGTTGGTGCAGCCCTGCACATGCTCAACCTCGGCGTATTTCAGTGCGCGGCGCAGCACATCAGCGACTGCCTCCGGTGTTTCAACCTGCTGGGTCGCGACATCGATCGCACCGACCAGCACATCCTTGCCCTTGAGAAGCGAGATCAGCTCCATTGGCACGCGTGAGTTCAGGCATTCCAGACTGACCTGATCAATCGCACTCTGGGCCAGCAACGGGAACACGTGCTCGTACTGCCGCCACTCGTCGCCCAGCCCCTGCTTCCACTTGATATTGGCCTCGATGCCATAGCCGTAGCAGATGTGCACCGCGGTCTTGCAGTTCAGGCCTTGCGCAGCGCGATCCAGCGTCTTCACGCCCCAGTCGCGCACTTCATCGAAGAACACATTGAATGCGGGTTCATCGAACTGCACAATGTCCACTCCTGCTGCAGCCAGCTCTTTCGCTTCTTCGTTCAGAATCTCGGCAAATGCCCAAGCCAGTTTTTCGCGGCTCTTGTAGTAGTCATCATAGAGCGTATCGATCATGGTCATTGGACCCGGCAGCGTGAACTTGATCGGCTGTGTGGTCAGAGCGCGCAATCGCTTCGCATCCGCTACGAACACCGGTCGCGCGCGGGCGACCTTGTCAATGACCACGGGTACATCGGCGTCATAGCGATTGCGGATGCGTACGGTTTTGCGGTTGACGAAATCGACCCCGCTCAAGTGCTCGATGAAGGTGGTCACAAAATGCTGCCGTGTCTGCTCACCATCACCGATGACAGTAATGCCTGCACGTAGCTGATCATCCACCGCCAGCCGCATCGCATCAGCTTTTGCCTGCTCGAGCGCTTCGCCTTGCAACTGCCACGGCGCCCAGAGCTTTTCCGGCTCGGCAAGCCACGCGGGTTTGGGCAGGCTGCCAGAAATAGCGGTCTTGATGGGTTTGGGCATGAGGTCTCCTGAGCGTTATTAGTGTTTTTTTGCAGCGGTATCACGCCGGGCCGCGCATCATGGTTGGCGCGCCGTGGGATGGTTTTTCAGAAAATTTTCAAGACGCTGCACGCCAAGCGCCAGTCTCTCAAGCGAACTGGCAAAGCACCAGCGAATCGCGCCCTCGCCCTCCGGGCCGAATGCGCTGCCCGGCGCCAGCCCGAGACCGGCATCGGCCACCAGTCGCTTGCACAGTCCGAGACTGTCTTGCTCGCCCTGGATGCGGAAGAACAGGTACATGGCCCCTTTCGGGCGTGGCGCGATGATGCCAGCCTCGCGAAAGAACGGGCTTGAAAGCTGATCGAACAGATAATCGCGCGCTTGGCTGTAGCGCGCGATCGTGTGCGTAATGATTTCCTCACCCCGTTCAACCGCAACAACGCCTGCCTTTTGCACAAAACCTGGCGCGCACGAGGTGTTGTACTCGATCAGCTTGCCAAGGTCGGCCATCAGCGAGGTCGGTACTTGCATCCACCCTAGCCGCCAGCCCGTCATCAGCCAGGATTTCGAGAAGCTGTTGGTCGATACCACACGCTCATCAGGCTCGGCAATGTCAAGGAACGACGGCGCACAGGCGATGTGTCCTGCGGGCTGGTCGTACACCAGCCGTTCATAGACATCATCGGCCAGCAGCCAGATGCCATGCTGGCGGCAGTGCGCCAGGATGATTTGCTGTTGCTCGCGTGTGATCGTCCAGCCTGTCGGGTTGTTGGGAGAATTCAGCAGTAGTGCGCGTGTGCCGGGCGTCAGTGCATCGAGCAATTCGTTTAAATCCAGCTCCCATGAGGGCTCGGCACCGCTGGTGTCGAGCTTCAGCGATACGGTCACTGATTCCGCATTCATGATCTTCGGTATCTCGACCAGATTCGGCCACAGCGGTGTGATGATCACGACGCGGTCGCCGGGATTCAGCAATAGCTGAGCGATCAGCATCAGTGCCGATACGCCGGAGGAGGTCACTGCGATATTCGCCGCATCCGTCGGTTGATGAAGTCGGGACGAATAGACGGCGAGCGCCTCGCGCAGCGCAGGCAGACCGAAGTTCTGCGTGTAGAAGGTGTCACCATCATCGAGCGCCTGCTTTGCGACGTCGCGGATGAAATCCGGTGTCACTTCATCTGGTTCGCCGAACCAGAAAGGCAGGACGTCGGCGCGGCCCATACCTGCGTTCGCGACTTCACGAATGCGGGACGCACGCAGCGCTTGTATCGGTGGGCGGGATTGGACAGCATGGGACATAGGCGCAGATATCAGAGGCACAGTAAAAATTGATTAGCGATGTCGATGATGAAGCCGGGTTTCAGGTAAGCCTGAAACACGATCGCCAGCATCGTGGCGCCGAGCAGCATCAGCACGAGACGCAAAGCATTCAGCTGCCTCATGTGGCGGCCACCGGCTCGCGCGCAATCGGCGATTCATTGATCGGGAGATTGACCAGACTGGCGAACAGACCGAGCGCGATCGTGATCAGCCACACGGTTTGGTAGCTGCCCTCGGCGGTGTACAAGTAGCCGCCCAGCCAGACGCCAATGAAACTGCCGATCTGGTGCGACAGGAATACAAAGCCCGAGAGCATGGACAGATAACGAACACCGAAGATGCCGGCCACCATGCCATTCGTCAGCGGCACCGTGGACAGCCACAGCAGACCCATGGATGCGGAAAAGAGGTAGACGGTAAGTGGCGACAGCGGTGCCATCAGAAACATCGTGATCAGTATCGCGCGTATCAAATAGATGCCGGACAGCAGATAGCGTTTAGGCAGCCAGCCACCCAGTTTGCCCGCATAGTAAGAGCCAAAAATATTGAACAGACCGATCAGTGCCAGCGCGGTGACCGCGACCTGCGGATCGCTGATGCCCTGATCCCTCAGATAAGCGGGCAGGTGCACGCCGATGAACACCACCTGAAAGCCACAGACGAAATAACCGGCGACGAGCAGCATGAAGGGACGGTGGCCGAAGGCTTCGCGTATCGCTTCCGTCACGCTTTGCGGCGCCGCGTGTGTCGGATGCACGCCCGTGGGCTCGCGCAGCATCAGGCTCAGCGGCAGCACGACTAGCACGAGCGTTGCGGCCAGAACCCATAGCGCCTGATGCCAGTCAGTGATGGCGATCAGCTGCTGTTCAACCGGTACCATCGCAAACTGACCGAAAGAACCGGCTGCGCCCAGTATCCCGAAGGCCCACGAGCGCTGCGCGACGGATGCAGTACGGCCCACAATGCCGGATAGCGCACCAAACGCAGTGCAGGCCATCGCTGCGCCAATCAGAATTCCCGAGCCGATGACGAAGGCGCCTGGATGAGGAATCAGCGCCATCCACAGCAGACCGCCAGCGTACAGCAGCGCGCCGACGACAACGACGCGTGCCGTACCGAGGCGATCTGCGGCGATACCCGCCAGTGGTCCGAACACGCCCCACAACAGGTTTTGCGCAGCCATCGCCAGTGAGTAGGTCTCGCGCGTCCACTGATGTGCCTGTGAAATGGGCTGCAGCCAGAAACCAAAACCATGACGAACACCCATCACTAGCGACAGGATGATCCCGCTGGCGATCAGCACGGGGGCGAGTCTGGGTGGGCGAGAGGTCGAGAACATGTCAGGCAGAGCGTAATGCGCAGCCTGACAGTGTAACGCATGCTTTTTTGAGGTTAAGGCGGAGACCGCTGCCTTCCTTCGCCCGTGGCGAAGAGCACCTTACTGTCCGGTGCTGGTGCCGGGCGCAGTATTGGGCGTGGGACTCGTCGTGCTCGGCGTGTCGGTACCCATGCCGCCCGCGCCGCCACTGCTGGTTGAGCCGCCGCTGGATGATCCGCCTGATGCGCCAGAGCTAGCGCCAGACTGTCCTCCACTGTCAGATGGCATGGATGAACTGCCGGTGCTGCCGCTGGATGTGCTTCCTTTCGAGCTGCTGCCACTGCTGCTGCCCGCGCTGCCGGTACCCGGACCGCCACCCGTCATGCCTGAGCACGCGAGCATCAGCATCGCGCAGGCAACCGATATCAACCACTTGGTCATAGATCACTCCCGCTGAATGAAAAATCAGTACGCAAGCCATGGCGTACCGGAGAACTGCATCGAGATGCAGAGAGTAGAAGCGGAAGTAAAGGCTAAAGTTCGGAGCGATGGTGTGCGCGTTGAGGTCACGCAAGACCCGCTCTCGCATGACCTAGGTCAAGCACGTGTGATGGATCAGGCGGCTTTCTTGGCGCTGATTTTTTTGGCGGTGACTTTCTTTGCGGCGGTCTTGGCCGATTTTTTGGCAGCCGTTTTTTTCGCAATGGCCGGCGCCGCTTTCGCAGCGGTTTTGCTGGCGGCTTTTTTGGCGACTGCCGGCGCTTCGTTTGCGTCGGAGTCCTTGCCAGGCGCAGCGGTCTTGGCTTTGCGCGGCTCGAACTCGAAGCTCACCTTGCCATCCTTGCCTTTGGCAAGGAAAGCCTTGAATGGACGACGCGTGCGCTGTGACACAAAACCGGGCAGTAGATCGGTGCGACCCTCATTGAGCAGCTTGATCATTTGCTCAGGCAGGATTTCTTGCTGCAGGATGATGCGGCCGCTGCGGAAATCACAGGCCTTGGGTTTGGCGACAGTCTTTTCACAGACATAGGCCAGGCCCATCTCGTAGACGCCGCTGCCGCATTTCGGGCAGGCGCCCAGCGCGGTCTGCCCGGTGAAATCGACGGCCTCGGCGTTTTCATCATCGTCGTTGGTCTGACCGAAATCGAACTCCAGCTTGTGATTCTGAATCTCTTCGTCGCGCGAGATCTTCAGGATCGCGGCGAATGGACGGCCCATCTTTGAACGAAAGCCCTGCAAAGGGCCGATGGTGCGGTTAGTCAGTAATTCTTCGACCTCGGCCACTTCGAACTGGCGTCCGCCGGGAGTCTTGCTGATAGAGAATTCGCACTTTGTACAAGCGAAGCGGCGATAGTTTTCTTTGACGACGCTGCCGCAGTTCGGGCACGGCGTCTTCAGCGTTGCGTAGTCGCCGGGGATGGTGTCGTTGTCGTATTCTTTCGCGCGCTTGACGATGGTTTGCGTCATCTGCGCGATCTCACGCATGAACTCTTCGCGGCTGATGCCGCCACGCTCCATTTGCGCGAGCTTGAATTCCCACTCACCGGTGAGCTCGGGCGCCGTCAATTCAGCGACGCCCAGCCCGCGTAGCAGCGTCATGAGCTGAAATGCTTTTGCAGTCGGTATGAGCTCGCGGCCTTCGCGGATCAGGTATTTTTCATTCAGCAGGCCTTCGATGATGGCCGCGCGTGTCGCCGGCGTTCCCAGGCCTTTGCCGGCCATCGCATCACGCAGCTCTTCGTCATCGACCAGCTTGCCTGCGCTCTCCATCGCCGACAGCAGGGTCGCTTCGGAGTAGCGTGCGGGCGGTTTAGTGACCAGTCCATGCCCATCGACTTTGTCGGTCTTGACTTTCTCGCCTTTGGCCACCGGCACCAGCGTGCCATTGCCCTCACCTTCCTTGGCATTCGGGTCAATGGCTTCTTTGCCATAAACGGTAAGCCAACCCGGGTTGGTCAGTATCTTGCCTTCGGTCTTGAACTGATGGCCCGACACTTCGGTAAATCGCGTGGTGACCAGATACTCGGCCGCCGGGAAGAACACGGCCATGAAGCGACGCACCACGAGGTCATACAGCTTCTGCTCGGGTTCAGATAGCGATTTAGGCCATTGGCCGGTTGGGATGATCGCAAAGTGATCGCTGATCTTCGTGTTGTCGAAGATGCGCTTGTTCGGCTTGACCCAGTTGTTATTCAGGATTTGTGCCGACAGGGGGTAGTAGTTATTGCTTTCACCCAGCGACTCCAGCGTCTGCTTGACCGTCGGCAGATAATCTTCCGGCAGGTGCTTGGAATCTGTTCGCGGGTAGGTCAGCACTTTGTGCTTTTCGTACAGCGCCTGTGCGAGCCCCAGCGTGTTCTTGGCCGAGAAACCGAAGCGCGCATTGGCCTCTCGCTGCAGGCTGGTCAGGTCGAACAGCGCCGGCGCCATCGAGGTGCTGGGCTTGGATTCTTCGGTGACATTGCCCGCTTTGCCGCGGCACGCGGCGACGATGGATTCGGCGGCGGCCTTGCTCCACAGGCGCTCTGCTTTTTTCTCCGGATCGGTCTCGTCTTTTTTGAACGTGGTATCGAGCCAGCGGCCTTCGTAGACGCCACCTGCGCAGACGAACTCGGCACGCACTTCCCAGAAATCGCGTGGGACGAATTGCTTGATCTTTTCTTCGCGCTCAACCACGATCGATAGTGTCGGCGTTTGCACGCGCCCCACGGTCGTCAGATAGAAGCCGCCCTCTTTCGAGTTGAACGCAGTCATCGCGCGTGTGCCATTGATGCCGATCAGCCAGTCGGCTTCACTGCGGCAGCGCGCCGCATCGGCCAGCGGCAACATATCGTCGTCTTCGCGCAGATGAGCGAACGCATCACGAATCGCGCCGGGAGTCATCGATTGCAGCCATAGCCGCTTGACGGGTTGCTTGGCTTTTGCGTACTGAACGATCAGCCGAAAGATCAGCTCGCCTTCGCGGCCCGCATCACAGGCATTGATGATCTCGCCGACGTCTTTTCGCTTTAGCAGCTTGTTGAGCAGCTTCAGTCGTGACTCGGTCTTTTGTATCGGATTGAGCGCGAAATGCGGAGGGATCATTGGCAAATTGGCAAACGACCATTTGCCGCGTTTGACGTCGTATTCCTCGGGCGCCGCGATTTCGACCAGATGGCCGATCGCAGAGGACAGCACGTAGTCGTCAGACTCGAAATACTCATCGTGCTTGGTAAAGCCGCCCAAGCTCTTCGCAATGTCGTTTGCGACAGAGGGCTTCTCAGCAATGATGAGCGTTTTGGTCATGATGTATCCGAATCAGGGGGGCAGCAGAATGCAGGCTGGAAGGCCTGGACCCGATTCATCCTCTATATATAGAGAGAAAGCACCGGGCATGAGCACTAACTATTTGACAACTTCAGCGCATGTGCGGCCAATGATAAGCGCGTTGTCGCAGACTTCGCAAGCCAGACGGGCTTTGTCAAGTCTTTCGAGACAGACTCTGCGGCGTTTCGGGATCAGCACGACATGTCCCACCCAACGTCGGAAAGTTGTATTTTTGGGAATATCGGAAACGACGGCGGGAACCGTCCGAGGCGCGAAACGAGGATCAGTGATCAGTGGTAGACCGGCGGACCGGCTTCATCGTCGTCAAAGAACAGCTCGTCGAACATCAGCCCATCAGGCTCCTTGCCCTGACTCCAGAGCACCATCAAGACGATGACTTTCAGCTTGTCGAGGGAGATGGGGGACTCATTTGCCGCGCAAGCGCGCTCGATGACGATCTCGCGTTGCAACGCGTTGATGACGTCGGCGGACTCCAGGAATTCGACGAAACCGATCGCAGCGCTGCCGAGAAGTTCGTATTCGCGGTCTGCATAGACACGAAAACCAAACGAGAAAGCAGTCTGCCGGGCCTGCTGGCTGAACATCTCGTTGGTGGTTTCTGCGAGGTCAGTCAGCCACCCGAGCGCTTTCGAGATTTCTTCATCCTCGAAACCGACTGCCGACAGTTTTTTCGCGAGCACTGCCGAATCCGGGCAGGCATCGGGGCGGTAGTAGGTTTCGTAAAGGTAAACGAGGACCTCAAACATATTTGTAATGTAGCCTTAACTTCACAATCGCACAAGCGTATAGCCGAAAAAACTCCTGCGGATATTAATTATTCGCCGTTTTCGCGCTGATTTTCTTTTAATTTCGTGCAATTAGACCTGGCAATGACAAAATCCGATCGCCATTATGGATAACCAATGAATACCCGGCGCGGCAGCATGATCAACATGATGCCGGATTTTTTCGGGTACTGAGGGCGTCATTGAAATGAGCTCGAATAAAGCGCTTCAGTGCAAACGGCGATACATGCCGCCTGCCAGCATCTCGATGCGACCCTGCATTTCCAGTGCCAGCAAGCCGGCATGAATCGTCATGAGCGGCATATGCGTGCGTTCTGCGAGTTCGTCGACCGACACCGGATCGTACCCGGCGGCTTCAAGCAACGCATCGGTTTCTGAGGGCGTGGCCGTTGCGGGCGAGTTGACGCGTCGATCGCTGGCAGCGGGAAGCTGCCAGCGCAATTCCTCAAGAATGTCTTGCGCCGACTCGACAAGTTTTGCGCCCTGGCGTATCAGCTGATGGCAGCCTTTCGCGAGTGGTGAGTGTATGGATCCGGGAATGGCAAATACCTCGCGTCCCTGCTCCAGCGCGCTTCTGGCCGTGATCAGTGAACCTGATTGCAGCGCCGCCTCGACCACCAGCACACCCTGAGAGAGTCCGCTGATCAGACGGTTACGGCGCGGGAAATTGGCCGCAATGGCCGGCGTGCCTAATGGATACTCGCTGACCAGACAGCCTTCGGCCGCGATCCGGTGCGCGAGCTCTCTGTGCTTGGCCGGATAGACGAGGTCCAGTCCGGTGCCTGTGATCGCCACTGTAGAGCCCTGCGCGGGGTCCGCACTGAGCGCGCCTTCGTGCGCGCTGCCATCAATGCCCAGCGCGAGTCCGGAAACGACGGTCAGGCCGGCGTGACTTAGTGACTGTGCGAAGCGCGCAGCGTTTTGAAGTCCTTGTTGCGTGGCGCTACGACTGCCGACAATCGCTACCGAGGGACGCAACAGCAAGTCAGCCCGCCCTTTCACGTACAGCAGCGCAGGCGGGTCCGAGATGCTGAGCAGCGATTGCGGATAATCTTGGTCTGCCAGGGTCAGCACCCGGTTGCCCGGCTGACGAGCCCACGCAAGTGTCAGGTCGATCTGCGCTGCGATCGACTCGGAGGGCGGCGCACTGAGTGCGAGTGCAAGTTTTTCAGAAACGCATTTGTGTAATGCAGCGAAGCCGGCACCGAACACTTGCTCGGGCAAGCCGAACCGGCTCAGGAGATCACGGGCTGTCTGTGTGCCCACGCCGTCAGTCAGCGACAGTCGCAGCCAGTCGGAAAGTCCCTCGGATTCAGTCATGGATGTGAAGTTTCAGGGAGGCAGAACGAGATCGCCAACCGTGATGGTGTCGCGGGAGCGCATGACCATGGCCACCGACATTCGCTCGGCAACGCCAAGCACCAGCAACAGCGCAATGGACTGGACTTCTTCGGACGAATGGAGCGCTGGCGAGGGTTCATCAACGCGGATTCTAACGTGCCGCGCCACCCGAACGATGCTACCGCGGCTGATCCCGTGATTCTCGCCGCGATTCAGCACCACCAGATCATTCGTGCCAGCCCAACGGCCCTCGTGGAGAATGGCGGCAAGCTTGCCTGGAGGTGCAGCGGACGCCCGAATAGACGTTGGCGATTGCGAGGGCTCTGCGATGCGCACCAGTCGGTCTCCGGTTTGCATCTCGGCTTCTGACGCCGTCACCACAAAGCGGTGGGTCAGTGTGCCGCGCGTTGCCAGGCGGACGCGTCCCACTTTACGGCTGACCATGCCCAGCACGTCATTGGTATCGGGATCGGTGACCGGCGCAGACGGTCGAACCACATCGAAGCGCTGCTCATTGCCCATCTCACCGCGAACGAAAATCGAATCTCCCTCGCCCGCCAGCGCTCGACCCTCGGCGATGCCGACGATCACCGGCGCGACAGCCAGCTGCCCGGCGCCAAGCAAGCGAGTGCGCGAGAGCATGCGCAGCAGGTGTTCGGCGACGACAGGCACGCGTTGCGCGTCGAGCGCTTGCGCACGCACGGCTGGGGACCAGCGAACCGATGCGTGAGCGCCCTGTTCGGGCTGGGCCATGCGCAGCACACCGCGGATGCGATCCAGCAGGATCAGCTGCCCGGGATAAATCCAGTGGGGATCGCGAACACTGTCGCGGTTGATCTCCCATACCTGCGGCCAACACCAGGGATTTTTCAGGAACAAGGAGGCGATACCCCACAGGGTGTCGCCTTGCTGAACCCGATGCTCGTTTGGCGCATCGGATGCCCAATCACAATTGCTTGCCGCGTGAGCAGCCAGCGTCGGCATCTGGGTCAACAGCGTAACCAGGGCGAGCTTGCAAACGACGCGCGCCGCCGGTTTCATCAGGGTCGCTGTGCTACACTTTTTCATCGGGTGTTTTCCTGTCGTGCTCGCTGAGCGCGCGCGGATTGGCTGCTCATGGGGCAAAGCGGCAGCGGAACTTTTGCTGTGCGGTTTTGCCGCAGATTGTGTATGAGCTGGTAAATTCCCCGAACTCCAAATCCGCATTTTTTTAGCCTTGTTGCGCAAAAGCTGTATGGCTCTGCTATCTATCCTTCGCTATCCTGATCCGCGCCTGCACAATATCGCCAGCCCGGTCACGACCTTTGATGAGCGGTTGAAGAAACTGGTCGCTGACATGGCCGAGACCATGTATGACGCGCCCGGCATTGGTCTGGCGGCCACTCAGGTGGATGTGCATGAACAAGTGATCGTCATCGATGTCTCCGAGACGCGCGATCAGCTGCAAGTCCTGATCAATCCGGAAATCATCTGGAGCAGCGATGACCGGCAGGTCTATGAAGAAGGCTGCCTGTCGGTACCGGGCATTTATGACGGTGTTGAGCGACCGTCGCGGGTGCGTGTGCGCTCGCTCGATGCGGAGGGGCAGTCGCGCGAATTTGATGCCGACGGGCTGCTGGCGGTCTGCGTGCAGCATGAGATGGATCATTTGAAAGGCAAGGTGTTTGTCGAGTACCTGTCGCTGCTCAAGCGCAACCGTATCAAGACCAAGCTTCAGAAAGAAGAGCGCGAACTCAAGCGCGACAAGCCCGCAGTGGCCGTACGCTGAAGCGGTGCGGCATCGCATGCCGCGCCTATAATCTCCGCATGAAAGTCATTTTTGCCGGCACACCCGAGTTTGCTGCCACCGCGCTCGCCGCTTTGCATGATGCGGGCTTCGATATTCCTTTGGTGCTGACTCAGCCTGATCGCCCTGCAGGTCGGGGCATGCAGCTGCACCCCTCGCCGGTAAAACAATACGCGCTCGCGCATGGCATGCCTGTCGCGCAACCCGTATCGCTTCGCCTGGATGGCAAATTCCCGGAAGAAGCGGCGGCGGCACATGCACTATTGAAAAACACCGAACATCAGGTGATGGTAGTCGCGGCCTACGGACTGATCTTGCCGGCATCGGTGCTGCACATCCCGCCGCTGGGCTGCATCAATATTCATGCCTCGCTGCTGCCTCGCTGGCGGGGTGCTGCGCCGATACATCGCGCGATAGAGGCGGGTGACCGCGAGACAGGCATCACCCTGATGCAGATGGACGAGGGGCTGGATACCGGGCCGATGCTCATGAAGCAAATCGAGCCGATCTCGGAAACCGACACCACGGGCACGTTACACGACCGGCTCGCAGTGCTCGGCGGGCGGATGATTGTCGAGGCATTGACGCAATGGTCAGTGGCTAGCGCGCACGCAACACCGCAGCCTGACGAAGGCGTGAGCTACGCGACGAAGATTTCCAAGGATGAGGCTGCGCTGGATTTTCGCTTGTCTGCCGAGCAGCTTTTGCGGCGCATACAGGCATTCAATCCTTTCCCCGGCGCGCTCGCGTATTTCAATGAGACGCCGCTCAAGCTGTGGCGTGCCCGCCTCGAGTCCTCTTCAGGCCAGCCCGGAGAAATCCTTGGCGCCGACGCGCAGGGTATCGTCGTCGCCTGCGGTCAGGGTGCGTTGCGGCTCACGGAGCTGCAAAAACCCGGCGGCAAGCGACTTGCGGCTGCACCATTCCTGCAAGGTTTTCCAATGAAAACGGGGCAGTCATTCCAGCGTGCCGCCTGAATTCCCGTATAATAATGAGGCGCCGATTTGATTACTCAAGTCAAAACCAGCTTGCGGGCGCAAGGAGCGACAACGCTCTGAACAAATACTGCTAAAGCGGCGCACAGACCCGGCTTCGCTTTGCAGGCCGGGTTTTTCGTTTG
>JACCDL010217355.1_pt1 | contig 30063 bp, 31 predicted proteins | sample 7441931 | NCBI WGS metagenome assembly JACCDL01 (sample SAMN15323437, study PRJNA562643) | freshwater metagenome | isolation source: river surface water | place: USA:Blue River Watershed | collected 2017-08-16 | reverse complement strand
GTTGAACAAACAGAGAACTGAGGGGTTTAGTAAACTCGAGCTTGCCGAAAGTGTGTAGAAACTGAAATTGTCATTTCTTAACCAAAACTATACACAATGAGTCCCTTCTTCTTAGACGCTGCCATTGCAGCAGACAACTATGTTGCCTTTACATTCTTTATTGGCACCATGGCCATGATGGCCGCTTCCGTTTTCTTCTTCCTTGAATTGAGCAACACAGACAAAGCATGGCGTACGTCGGTGCTGGTTTCTGGTTTGATCACATTCATCGCAGCTGTTCACTATTACTACATGAGAGGTTACAACCTCGAAACTGGTGGTGAATCTCCAACCTTCTTCCGTTATGTTGACTGGTTGTTGACAGTTCCTTTGATGTGCGTTGAGTTCTATCTGATCACTAAGAAGTCAGGTGGTACAACTTCATTGTTGTGGAAATTAATCTTCGCTTCAGTTGTAATGTTGGTGACTGGTTACTTTGGTGAAACCATCTACCGCGACCAGAGTGTACTTTGGGGTGTAATCAGTGGTGCTGCTTACTTCTACATTGTTTACTTGGTATGGTTCGGCGAAGTAGCAAAATTAGCTACTGCAGCATCTCCAGCCGTTGCTAAAGCTAACAAAACACTTGGTTGGTTTGTACTCGTAGGATGGGCTATCTATCCATTGGGTTACATCGTAGGTACTCCAGGTGGTTTGTTCGGTATGTCAGCTGAATCTTTAGGTATTGGCGGATTGAACATGGACATCATCTACAACATTGGTGATGCTGTGAACAAGATAGGCTTTGGTTTGGTAATCTATGCGTTGAGCCGCTCTGAATCTAAATAAGAGAAACACGCATATAAATGTAAAGGCCTATGTATATGCATAGGCCTTTCTTTTACCTTATATCTCTAAAATTATACCCTTGAACAGGTTATCTCTTTTTTCAAATCTCACATGGCTGAATGTCTTGATAGGACTTGCCCTTCTTGCAGGTCAGTCGATTTGGGGTAACCTTCCCATCTCTTTACAATTGACTTATTTCATTGCAATGATTGCGCTGACAGGTATCCCACATGGCGCACTAGACCATATCGTTGCAAATGCAAACAATGTGAAACTGGGAAAACGTTTTCATTTTGGAAAGTTCTTGTTGAAATACTTAATAGCTGTATTCTTATACGCCATCTGCTGGATATACCTTCCTTCCATAAGTCTTCTGTTTTTTTTAATCATATCAGCTTGGCATTTTGGCGAAACAGATATTCCTAATTTCAACAAACAATGGCTTTGGAACATCAATCGCATGTTGTGGGGAAGCCTTGTACTCTTACTTATACTACTCACCCACCAACAAGAAACAGAAACAATACTTGTCCGCATAACCAGCAACGCAACTTGGGTAAACATCACCTGGACTTTTTTATGTAAACATCAAATTAGCGTTCTATCAGCTATAGGACTACCAGTTTTACTCCTCAGTGGTTTGAATGCGTTACAACACAAAGAACAGTTTTCATTTACTTCCTTTTTAAATCTTATTTTAATTTTAGGCATAAGCATTTACTTACCACTATTACCTGCATTTGCTATTTATTTTGGTGGATGGCATGCTATTCGTTCATTTGAATTGATCTTTCAATTTTTAACGACACAACAAGCTTACCGTCAGATGAACATCATGGGGATGTGGAAAAAGACAATGCCAATGACCTTTTTAGCGGCATTATTCTTCGTTATTGCATCTTACACTTGGTCTTCTATTGGTATAACTTCAGATCCTCTTCCCGTTGTCTTTATTTTTCTATCTGTCATTACACTACCCCATTTGGATGTGATGAATGAAATGATCAAAAACAGTTGATTATTTCTCCTTCTTGATTCCTTTGCATGAATTATTTTTGCAGCATGGAAGCATTCAATCAACAAGAGGAAATTGTTATACGTCCGATTCAACAAAACGACAATCCGCATATTGCAAAAATCATCAGAGCAACCTTAGAAGAGTTTGATGCCAACAAACCCGGGACGGTCTATTATGATGCAACTACAGATCACTTGTATGAATTGTTTCAAGCCAAACGATCAGGTTATTTCATTGCAGAAGTAAATGGAAAAATGATGGGAGGTGGCGGTTATTTTCATAGCGATGGCCTACCAGATGATACCTGCGAATTGGTCAAAATGTATTTACTACCAGAAAGCAGAGGGAAAAAAATTGGCGCCAATATTATCTTGAAATCAATGGAAGAAGCAAAGAAAAACGGCTTCACTAAAATGTATCTTGAAACCATGCCAGAATTAAAAAGGGCAATCAGCACCTACGAAAAATTTGGCTTCTCCTATCTCAACGGAGCAATGGGTAATACCGGACACTGTGGATGCTCAGTGTGGATGTGCAAAGATTTATAAGCCTACCACTTTCACTTCGTAAACGGGACTAAACAAATAAACTTTTCCAGTCGCTATTTCTGTAGCCTTGATTCGCTTGCGTACACGTTCCCCACATTCAAAAACCCTATTGCCCTTGATTGCAAATTTTGCACCTACTGCCAATTCCTCTACAAGACAGTGCCCTTCCTTAACTGGATCGTACTTCCTCAACACGCGCATCAAGGCAACATCAGCACAAGAACTGGCTGCTGGGTTTTTTAATGAAGCCTCTAATTGATATTTTATATCTACAGGAAAAAAAGAGGCACTGATAAAATGCTTAAGCAATTCTGAAAACTGTTGCTTCCACTCTCTTCCATGCGCTTCAACCCGATGTCCAAATCGGATAAAGGTGATCAGGTGAGCCAACTCATGTAATAAGGTTACCAGAAAGGCATAGGGATTTAAATTACCATTGATACTGATACGATGTGCCTTACCTGCATGCGCATTGCGATAGTCGCCTAAAACTGAAGAACGAGAACGCGTGATGGTCAAATGTACTTTATAATGATGGAGATAAGGTTCAATCATGGGATACGAACCTTTGGGTAAAAAGTCTTCGAGCGATTGAAGAGGTGCCTGCGACTTAGACATGGTTATTTATGCTTCAACAGTTCAAGCAATCCTTTGATCTCAAAAAAAGTATAGAACAAATACAAAAACATTGAAGCAAAAACACCAGGAAGGTTTTTTTGCTCACCAGCATACAGTACATAAATAACAACTGCTGCTGCACCTACAACTAATTTCATCAAAAAAGAACCATAAACAGCCGACATGAAATTAAAGGTTGTCTTCGCATTCAAACCCTTATTCAACATGTAAAAAGAGACCATGGTCAGCGCGAAAACAAAAATATTACCTGTCAGCAATACATCAGCATCAACACCAGCAGTTTTGAGCTGTTTGTACAAGACCAACCCTATAAGATTAATGATGATGAAAAGGATATAGATAGGTCGGAGTGCTTTCCTAACGTTCATTTCTTTTTCTTATTTGTATCTACAATAATTTTGATAAGCGAAGATACCACAATCAGCAACGGTAAAACCCAAATCAAAACAGGTGAACCAAAAGAAAAGTACTGATCTAATTTTGAACCAATCCACAAACCAACTCCAATAGTCACGAAAAACTGTGTGGCCAACCCCATGTAACGCATTAATGAACTATTGGGCCCTTCACCTTTTTGATTTGATGTATTACTAGCAGACATCTTAAATGTTTACTCAAGGGTTTCTTCAAGATCAGGAATGGAGATAACTGCTGTATCCAAAACCAATTCTGCTTTACCCGATAATACGTTCTTTACGTTTTCCCAATAGGCTTCTCGGTACTGTATTTGTTTTTCTAGAGAATCGGTGCGCAATTTCAACCTGGTGAGTTCACGGCGTTCCGACTGACTACCATACCCAGGGATATAGTATTTAAGAGGAGTAAAACTGATCAAGGCTGTAGTCAACCCTACCAAAACAACAAACACAAAGCAAGCTGCGATATATACGCCTAAACGGGTTATTTTAAAGGTAACCACTTCCTCATAGGAATGATCGTTCATGACCACCAAACGGTATCTGTTTGTTAGTCGTTTAAACCGGCTCTGTTTTAGGCTTTCACTCATGCTTTTACCTTTGAAAACTTCCATAAAGTTACTGTTAATTCACAAATCAGCCCCTTTTAAAATAGCAGGATTAAGCTTAGTTTTACAACCCGTGAAACAACCTCTTGGTCATATCGCCTTGTCCCTGCGTTTAGCTTCCCTCCTTTCGGTCTTGCTATGCTGTTCGTTGACAACATATGCGCAGCTCAACCTTACTTATGACCTTAAGAAACCCAAAGCATACGAAAACAGAAAACTGAAATCAGAGTTAACGCCCGACAAAAAAATAAATCCGGTAAAAAAAATGAAAGAAAATGTAGTGGCACACTACAATTTTTATTTCAATGCCAACAACAAATTACAAGACGTTTTAACCAGCGCCAAAAAATCGCATAGGGATAGTTTTAGCAGACAACTCGCTTTTTACAATTATAGTTTAGACCAAACAGCTGCTCAAAAACAAGAGCTCGATTCAGTCATTCATAAATCCAACAATGGTATTTTGCTGCACGACTTGAGAAATGACTGGGTAGATGATTTGTATTTACTAATGGGTCAAGCTTATTACTACCAAAAGAAATTTGATTCAGCCTATGATGTTTTCCAATACATCAACTATACTTTTCAACCCAGGACAAAAGACGAAATGGGATTGGAGAAAACAATTGGATCAAATCTGAATACCAGTGGTAATATCTATACCGTTTCTACAAAAGAAAAAGGACTAACAGCAAAATCAGCGGCAAGAAATGATGCATTGGTTTGGATTGTGCGCACCCTATTGGCACAAGACAATGATGACGATGCTAAAAGTTTGATAGAAACACTTTTCAGAGATCGAAATTTTCCCAAAAGACTTCAGGCAGAACTTGCAGAACAAAAAGCTTACTTTTTTTACAAAAACAACAATGCTGATTCCTGTGCTTATTATCTAGAGAAATCTATAGATGCTACTTCTAGTGCTATTGAAAAAGCGCGCAGGTATTTTCTGATTGCACAACTCAAGACCAAGTCCGGATTAAATGAAAGCGCGAATGATTTTTATGATAAGGCCATCAACATTACGACTGACCCTGTAATGGAGGCATACGCTCGTATCAACCAGGTTGCTTTAAGTGCCAACGAAGAAGACCTTGAAAAAAGAACAGACGAGCAAGTTGATTTGCTCATGCGCATGGCGAAAAGAGAAAAATACCTCATCTATCAATCCATCATTTACAATGCGGCTGCTGAAATGGAAATAGGCAGAAATAAGCCAAAAGCAGCAATTGATCTCTTGTTAAAAAGCAATGCAGCCAATACAGATGATCCAACTGGCAGATCTTACAACAATTTGAAAATTGCAACGCTCGCATTTGGCAACAAGGACTACAAGCTTGCAAAAACCTACTATGATAGCCTTGGTTTGATTCCAGCAGAAAGACAAAAAGAAGTAGACATCAAGAAAAAAGTATCTGGGGAATTGGTCAGCTTGTTGAGTGAAATTGAAAAAGAAGATAGCTTAGAAGCCATTGCCAAAATGCCTCAAAAAGAAAGAGATGATTATTTAAAATCACTTTTGAAAAAACTAAAAAAAGAACAAGGCTTGATAGAAGAGGAAGAAGAAGCAATGCAAAATAACATTCCAACTGTTGGTGGAAGAGGCGTAAGGAATAATATTTTAGATGAAACAGCTGGAAATATTTTCAACAACACTCAAACAAAAGGTGAATGGTATTTCAATAATCCAACGCTGATTGGACAAGGAAAAACTACTTTCAAAAACAAATGGGGAACAAGACCGAATGCAGATAATTGGAGGAGGCTGACAGCCATCAATGGCACAAGAATGGTCTCACAAAGAGGACCAGAAGGTGCTAGAAGAGTAGCTGCTCAACAAGAAACAAAACCTGCGCTTACCGTAGAAAGCCTTCAGGCCAATTTGCCATTAACTGCTGCGCAACAACAGGCATCACTACTCAAAAAAACAAGCACTTATTTTCAGTTAGGATTTGTTTTTCAAGAAAGATTAGGTGATTGGCCCTTAGCCATAGAATGGTATGAAAAAGCCGTAAATGAAGGAGTTGAAGCAAATTTAAAAGCAAAGCTTTTCTATAACCTTTCATTCTGTTATGCACAACTAAAAAATAGCCAACAAGCTAACTATTATAAAAATTTACTTGCAGCCAATTTCCCCGAGGACGAACTAACCATCAAACTCCTTGATCCCGCAGCTGCATTGCAACAACAAGAAGCAAAAGAAAAACTGATTAATACAACTTATAATAAGATCTACGACCTGTTTTTATCTGGACAATTTGAAACAGCACTGACCGCTAAAAGAGAGGCTGATCAGCAATTTGGACCCAATAATTGGAGTGCACAATTGCTTTACATTGAATCGATTTATTATATCAAAAATAGAAATGATAAAGAAGCTATCAGCACGCTGAACAAAATTGGAGAACTCTATCCAAAATCTCCATTATCAGAAAAAGCAAAATCTATAGCTGCAGTTGTAGCTAGACGTGCAGAAATTGAAAGTGAACTGACAGCTATGCAAGTCACCAGACTAAAAGAAGACAGTCTTGTTTGGATAGATGATAGACCTGCACCAAAACCACAACAAACGATAGTCAAAAAAGAAGCACCTAAGGCAGTTGCGCAACAACCCATTACCGCCAAAGCAAAAGTAGATTCTACCCAATTTAAAGCGCCCGTGGTGGTTCAGCAAGCAGCACGATATCAATTCAACCCAAGCGACCCTTATGCTGTGATGATGATAGTAAAGGATATTGATATTGTGTACCTCAATGAAGCCAAACGTGCTTTAGCAAGGTACCATGCAGAAAGATATGCTGCAAACGGACTCAACATACAAAACAACACTGTGGGTTCAATCCCCTATATCCTGATTAGCGTATTTGCCAATGCAGGAGATGCACTTAGTTACGTTGAGAAGACGGCACCGATTGGTTCAAAGGAAATTTTCCCTTGGCTACAGGCAGATAAATACAAGTTCATCATTGTATCGCCAGAAAACCTGAAAAAAATGACAGAGGATAAGTCGACAGACGAATACATCCGCTTCCTGCAACTACAATTACCCGGAAAATTTTAAGGTTTTCTTTTCCCTTTAAGACAGCGCTTTTCTTTAGTTTTACTCCATGAGCGTGAATCCTAAAAAGACCAGCGAAACCAAAAAGTCCATTCGTATTTTTTGGAAAATATTTCTCTATGGATGGGCTGCGGCTTTGTTCCTGATTTTAATTATTTATCTAGGCGCCTTTGGTAAACTTCCTTCGATAGAAGAATTAGAAAATCCTTCTATGATGTCGTCTTCAGAAATTTATGCAGATGACGGAAGCTTGATGGGAAAATTTTACCTCAAAGACAGAATCAATGTCAAATACCAGGATATCTCTCCCAACGTTATCAAAGCACTTATTGCAACAGAAGATGAAAGATTTTATGAGCATTCCGGAATCGATATCAAAAGTCTTTTAAGGGCAATAGTTTTTTTAGGAAGTGAGGGAGGAGCAAGTACCATTACCCAACAGACTGCAAAAGCTTTACTCGGACAACAAAGCAGAAAAAGTGTTACCCGTGTTATTGAAAAATTAAAAGAGTGGATTGTAGCAATCCGACTAGAAAGAAATTTAACAAAGGAAGAAATCGTCACCCTCTATCTCAATATGGTAAACTATGGTGATGAAACCTATGGTATTAGAAATGCATCTAAGACCTATTTTCAAAAAGAACCAGGTCAATTACAAGTAGAGGAAGCAGCCGTGCTTGTGGGATTGCTCAAAGGAAGTACCCGTTACAATCCAAGGAGGAACCCTAAAGCTGCTATGGCTAGAAGAAACACGGTTCTTGACCAAATGGTGAGGAATGATTACTTGACAGAAGAAGAAGCCAAAGCACTAAAAATTCAGCCCATTGCGCTTAATTATCTAAAGCTTGATGAGAACTCTGGTATAGCTCCTTATTTCAGGGAAGTTTTAAGGGATGAAATCAAGAATTGGTGCAAGGAAAATGAAAACCCAAAGACTGGTGAGCCATATGATATTTACAAAGACGGATTGAAAATATTTACAACCATCAATCCAAGAATGCAAGAATATGCTGAAGTAGCGGTTTATCGCCACATGCAGAATTTGCAAAAGGTTTTCAGTAGTCAGTATAATATCAAAGACGGTTCCGTTTGGAAGTCGAAAGATGGCAAAGCAATTTTAGACAATGCCATGAAGCAAACCGACAGATGGAGGAATTTAAAAGAAGATGGATTGACTGATGAAGAAATAAGACAAAGCTTCATGGAGCCCGTCAGAATGAAAGTATTTGCCTGGAATGCAAACAGAGAGACTGACACCATCATGTCCCCTCTTGATTCAATTCGCTACCACAAACAAATCATGCAAATTGGATTGTTGTCGATGGATCCACTCACAGGTGATGTAAAAGCATGGGTTGGAGGTAGCAGTTTCAAGCGATTCAAATTCGACCACGTTAATATCAAAACAAAGAGACAGGTTGGTTCAACTTTCAAACCATTATTGTACACCTTGGGTGTAATGAATGGCTATACTCCTGAAACCAATATGCCAAGCGGACCAATTAACATGGGTGGCAAAATGATTGATGGAACAGGTGGACCAATGGCAATATGCTTGGCATTCTCAAAAAATCCAGCAGCTGTTCATTTGATCAATCAATTAGGCGTACAACGTACCATTGATTTTGCAAAGCAATGTGGTATCGTAAATACAATACCTCCCTACCCTTCAATTGCATTAGGTGCGGCTGATTTATCCTTATTTGAAATGGTACAAGCCTTCAGCATGTTTCCAGGTAGAGGCTTTAATGTAAAACCCAATTTCATCAGCAGAATTGAAGACAGAAATGGTAATGTGTTGGCTTCATTCAGAGCCGAGACAAAAGAAGTAATTAGTGAGAGTGAGGCATACATCATGACAAAAATGCTACAAGGTGTTGTTGATTTTGGTACAGGAGGTTCATTGCGTTGGGCTTATGGTGTAAAGGGACAAGTTGCAGGTAAAACCGGAACCACCAATGACAATGCAGATGGCTGGTTCATCGGATTTAGTCCACAATTGCTTTCAGGTGTTTGGGTAGGATGCGATGATCCGTTTTTACGCCTTCTCTATACATCTGGTGGTGCTCAAATGGCTATGCCAGCATGGGCTTACTATTATCAGCAAGTTTTTAACGACAAAAGCTTGAACATAGATCCAGAAGCTGCTTTCATTCCACCTCCTAATATGCAAAATGAAATCATTTTCGATTACCAGGATGCTAACCAGAATGAACTACTACCTGCAGAAGGTGATGAAGGATTCCAGACAGATGAATACATTGAAATACCTATCAGTGATGGTAAAGAGAAGGTAGTTTCTGAGTCGAAGAAATTTGAAGAGACTATTGCTCCTAAAGAAACACCCAAAAAAGAAATGCCCAAGCCTGTACCAGTAAAAGAAAAAGAGATCATTACTAACGAAAAGGATACTGCTACTAAGAAGAAAGGATTATTAAAAAGGGTATTTGGCAAAAAAGACCAATAAAAAAAGGGCATGTTTTACATGCCCTTTTTTTATATGATTTATACAATCTTATTTACCAAGCGTTCCTTGAATTCCGAAACTGTAGAAAAGATTGTGTGAAGCGTTAACAGTAACTGGCATTCTATATTGTGCTTGAATCACAAAGAATGTTTGATCGAACAAATTCACCTGAAGACCTGCACCAGCTGGGATGTAAGCAGCATAGTAACCCTTCCAAGTAGATGCTCCAACACCTGCAGATAAAAATGGAGATACATAATATTGGTCAGATGTTAATTTCATGAAGATGTTAGCATCAGCTTCAAAGTAAGGCTTAGCACCAACACTTGTAGCAAAAGGCTGATTGGTAAGCGTGTATTCTAAATAAGAGAATCCCAATCTTGCATTGAAATCAAAATTGTCACTTAATCCTTCTGTATAGTTAACAGCAAGTCCTGGTCTCATTCTGCTTAACTTGTTCCACTGCTGCTTGGTTAAAACCTGGCTCATTCCGCCATTTCTAATTTCAGATGCAGTCTTGAAATCATGCAAAGTGAATTGCAATCCAAATGTCTTCCCTTTGGTATACATATTCTTTGCATCCTGGGCATTTGTTGCACTAAAAGAAAACGCTACTAAAGCAATTAGAAATATCCTTTTCATAAACAGTTCTGTTTTGAGTGTAACAAAAATAAACCCTGAAGGTTGAATGTTAAAATATTTATTCGTTTTTGGCCAAGTTTTCTTTTTCAGGCCTGATCAACTCAACCTTGACTTTGATGATTCCCGTCTTGTTAAAGCCAAGTTTTGAGGCACCAGCTCGGGTTAAGTCCACCAAACGGGGGTTTCTGTGGTGTAAACGGTCGTTTACCTTCAAAATGACAGTTTTCCCGTTTTTAAGGTTGGTTACGCGTATTTTAGAACCGAAAGGATAGGTATTGTGAGCGCATGTAAGCTTCTCTTGGCTAAATATTTCCCCACTGGCGGTCTTTTTGCCAATAAATTTATCGGCATAAAAACTGGCATGTCCCACCGCCGTATCTACAACCGGCACATTTCTGTAATTTTTCTTTTGTGCAAAAACACCCATGACTGGTACCATCAAGGCCAGTACCAAGAAATTTCTCATCCAAAAGGTGTTTTTAAAAATTGACATAAGAGGTCAAAATTACCCTTAATACCTGAGAAATGGAAGGTTTTAGGCCAATTTTCACATATCATAAACCGCATATCATTGTATGATTGATCATTATATATTATATAATTTAATAATAATCATATGAAAACTATATCTAAACTATACCCCTGTTTATTATTATCTTAGTAATCCCATACTTTAAGACCATCGATTTTGCCAAACATGCCCTTTAAGAAACTGACAGTTTTATTCATTTTCCAAATCAGCCTGTTGCTTCAGGGAAATACCCAGCCGGCTTTGAGCATTATCAGTGATCCTTCAATCTTCAAAGCCTCCATCAATGCCAATCCAAAACTTGGTTTAGTCGAACTCAAAACAACAGTGCCAAATATTCAATACGATTTGAAATATGCCACTTCTGACAATTTTACTTCCGTTCGCCTCTACCCCTCCAATATCAATACAACTTACCTCCGAAAAGAACCAGCTGAGGCATTATCCCAAATAGCAAAAGAATTAGCTGGAAAAGGAATCGGCATTTGGGTATGGGATGCTTATCGACCCTACCATGTAACCGTTAAGTTTTGGGAATTGATCAAAGATGAACGCTATGTAGCCAACCCTTCAAAAGGTAGTGGTCATAACAGGGGCATAGCCATTGACATGACACTCTATGATTTAAAAACGGGAGCATTATTGGATATGCCGACAAGCTTTGATGATTTCTCTGAAAAAGCACATCATGGAGCTGACAACATTTCCTCAACACAAAAAGAAAATAGAGAGTTGTTGAGAAACATCATGGAAAAACATGGTTTTCTAAAATTTCAAACGGAATGGTGGCATTACTATTGGCCGAATGGAGAGCAGTACGATGTATTAGATTTCAGTTTTAAGCAAATCAAAAAAATAAACAGTGATACTTCAAAATAAACAACTCATTATTATGGGTGGCACATCAGGAATGGGATGGGCTGCAGCTAAAAAATTTGTGGATGAGGGCGCACGTGTAATCTGCGTTGGCAAACCAAATGAAATAGCAATTGAGGATGGAAACATCACCACCTTATTTGCAGATGCAAGAGAAGCCTCAACCATGACAAAAGCCATTGCGCTCTGCATAGAAAAATATGGAAGCTTTGATGGATTATTACATGTTGCAGGAGGAAGTGGAAGATCTTTTGGTGACGGACCATTAGATCAAATGTCACTCGATGGATGGAACCAAACAATGGAGTTGAATGCCACAACTGTCATGCTATCCAACAAAGCCGCTATTGATTATTTTGTACAACACAAGAAAGCTGGTTCAATTGTCAATCTTTCTTCAGTATTAGCAACACATCCAGCACCGAGTTTCTTTTCTACTCATGCCTATGCCGCTGCTAAAGCAGCTATAATTGGATTATCTGCTACAACTGCTGCCTACTATGCAAAAAATAATATCAGAATAAATGTGATCTCTCCAGGTTTGGTTGAAACGCCAATGTCAACTCGAGCAGCACAAAATGAAAACATCATGTCTTATATCAAAACCAAACAACCATTGGATGGTGGTAGAATTGGACATGTAAATGATGTAACTTCCCTTGCCGCTTTGTTATTGTCTGATCAAACTTCATTTGTAACCGGACAAAATATTGCAGTAGATGGAGGTTGGTCGGTTTCAGAAGGACAAATAGCACAATAAATAATTTCACAAATGGATGAAATAAAAAAATATATTGATAAGAGCCGTGCAATATGTGATGTGATTGAAAGCCAATCAGCTGAAATTGAAACTGCAGCCAACTGGTTTGCCCAAACAATTTTAGCAGGAAGAATGGTACATGTGTTTGGATCTGGCCATAGCAGAATTATGGTTGAAGAAATGTGGCCACGTTATGGATCCTTCCCTGGTTTCAATCCTATTGTTGAACTTTCACTTACTTTCCACAACCTGGTTGTAGGTGCGAATGGACAGCGCCAAGCCATGTTCTTGGAAAATGTTTCAGGCTTTGCAGCTAGAATTCTGCGCAACTTCACTTTAAGCGATCAAGATACAGCATTGATTATTTCATCTGGCGGAACCAATATTGTCCCCATTGAAATGGCTGAAATCTTCCAACAAAAAAATATCAAAGTCGTTAGTATCCTCACCAAAGCCCATTCTGAAGCAAGCAAGAGTAAGCGGACAGATGGAAAAAAATTAGGAGATTTCTCTGACTTAATTTTAGACACTGGTGCACCAGTCGGTGACGCCATGATAAGTATACCCAACCTCCCAACGCCTGTCGCACCCGGCTCTACCTTAGGTGGCGTATTGATCATCAATTCAATCAAAGCTAGAGTTGCTGCTTTATTAACGGAAGCTGGACATCCTCCTACTGTTTTATCATCAGCAAATACTGTAGGTGAAGAAGAGGCAGTGCGACTATTTGAATCTGCTTATGATCAACACGCAATAAGACTAACTAAACTTTATCAATTTTAAATATCCCTCATGCAACCCATTCCCATTAGAACAACAGTAGTAGGCAGTTACCCTTTCCCAGGTTGGTTAGAATTTTCAACACAGCATCTAAATGCTTTTGGAGCAGCAGATATTGAAGAGATGGCTGAAGATGCAGTAACAACAGCAATCCATGATCAAGTAACAGCAGGTTTGGATGTTATTACAGATGGTGAACAAACTAGATTCGATTTTAATCTTTCTTTTTATGGTTTCATCAAAGGGATACAACCTAATCATACAGAGACCAGAAAATTTGGTCCGCCTGCTCACGATCAAAGAGGCAAACACAGCATTGTAGATGAGCTAACAGCTCCAAATGGACTAGGTGCAATCAAAGAATATTTACGTTTAAAGAAATTAGCTCCTGCTGGACCAACACTCAAATGCAGTCTACCTGGTCCTTATACTTTGAGTGGTAGATTATTGCCCAACAAACAATACAAAGACAGATGGGACATCACCGCTGCACTTACACCCATCATCAGAAAGGAACTGGAAGATTTGGTTGCAGCAGGCTGCACTGAAATTACACTCGACGAACCTTCGATGAGTTGCTATGCTTATAAAGAAGATACCAAAAAGTTTGTAGAGATTTTCAACAATACGGTATCCACCATCAAAGGAAAATGCCGTCTCTCTACTCATCTTTGTTTTGGCAACTTCAAAGGAAGACCTGTAGGATTCAGAAGCTTGAAGCCTATGCTTCCAGATTTCTTGGACCTGAATGTAGATGAAATGCATATCGAAATGGCCAATCGTGAATTTGCAGAAATAGAACTACTTGCACAGTTTGCTGAAAAGCTTGATGTATCTGTTGGCATCATCGATGTAAAAAATTATTATGTGGAGACTGTTGCTGATGTAAAAGAAAGAATCAAGAAATGCTTGGCGTATGTTCCTGCAGAAAAACTTTCTGTAGCACCAGATTGTGGATTGAGTCAGACTGCAAGATGGGCTGCTAAACAGAAATTGATTAACATGGTGGAAGGAGCTCGTCAAATGCGATAAAATGATCAAAGCGCTAAGAAAAGACCAAGCATTACTTGATGATATCCTGCAACAAGAAGACTCAAGCGATCTTCATTGTTGGTGGCTAGGACAAAGTGGATTCTTGGTTCAATACCAAGGAAAACGTCTTTTGCTTGATCCCTATTTATCAGATTCACTAACATTGAAATATGCTTCAACGGATAAACCACACGAAAGAATCAGTGAATTGGTGATTGACCCAGCCAAGCTTCCACGCATTGATCTTGTTACTTCTAGTCACAACCACACAGATCATTTAGATGCAGCAACTCTTAAACCAATTTTAGAAAACAGTCCTGCTTGTAAACTGATCATACCAGAGGCGAACAGAGATTTTGTAGCAGAAAGGTTGCAAATCGAAAAAACTCTACCCATTGGCCTGAATGATGGCGAGACTTATCAGGATGAAACATTTAAGATTACTGCTATACCAGCGGCCCACAATACCATCGATAGAAATGAGTCAGGACAATGTCATTACTTAGGGTATTTCATAACAGTTGGTGGAATAAGAATTTATCATAGTGGTGACACCCTGTATTATGCAGAAATGGAAAAGCTAATATGTGATTTTGCACCTCATGTTGCTTTACTGCCCATCAATGGAAATCTAGCTTCTAGAAAAGTAGCTGGAAACCTCAATGCTGAAGAGTCTGTTGATCTGGCAAAATCTTGTAATATCCCCTATGTAATCCCTTGTCACTATGACCTATTTGCTTTCAATACTGCAGATGTAAATGAATTCATCAATATTGCTAAAGCAAAACAACAAGGTTATGTAGTATTGAACCTCGGTGGAAAATGGACGGGCAAAGAATTAGGGATTGATCAATAAGGAGATACCTTAATTACAGCATCAACATTGATAGGACCATAAACATGCGGGAAGGTATCCTGAACAGATGGCGACCATTCGAAAATAAATGGACTTGTTAACTTATCAGTATCGATAGAAAGCAACAAAAGATCATTTCTTCCTTCAAAATAACGTTGTTTAACATCAGCCAATTGATTTTGCTGACTACAATGTATGAAGCCCTCCTCTTTTAAGGATGGTACAGTGTATACTCCGATTTCACGGGCATTATTCCAAGTTGAATCGGTTGTAATATGATAAATGATGGGCATAATTTTTTATGAATATACTCTTTTAATTCGTTGCTCGCGCAACATCAAATCTGCAAGTACCATTGCAGTGATTCCTTCTAATACAGGTGGCACCCTTAATGCAATACAAAGATCGTGTCTCCCTCTCACAGCAAAACTATCTACTTGGCCGGTTTCCCAATTATAGGTTTGTTGTTCTTTGGGTGTTGAAGAAGTGGGCTTGATGGCAATTCTAAACACCAATTCATTTCCATTGGTAATACCGCCTACAATACCACCAGCATGATTGGTTCTTGTTTTTCCCTCTTTATTTTCAATTGCATCATTGTGATCAACACCAAACATACTTGCAGCCTTAAAACCTGTTCCGAACTCAACACCGCGTACTGCAGGTATTGCAAATACTGCATGTGCAAGCAAGGATTCCACTGATTCAAAAAAAGGCTCTCCTAATCCGATAGGTAAATTTTCTACGCGACATTCAACAATGCCTCCTACCGAATCTTTTTGCTCAATTGCTTTTTGAAGTCCCTTTTCAATATCAGACTCTCCGCCAATTTCAGTTATGGTTGAAACAATTTTTAAAGGTGAAAGCATTTTCTTCGCTACAACACCAGCAGCAACTAAACACAGCGTTAGTCTTCCGCTGAAATGTCCGCCTCCTCTATAGTCCTCAAAGCCACCAAATTTTTCATGTGCTACAAAATCAGCATGACCTGGTCGTGGTACAGCTCTTTGCTTTTCATAATCACCCGATCTTGTGTTTTTATTTTCAAACAACAAGGTTAAAGGCGCTCCAGTTGTTTTGCCATTGAATACACCACTTTTAAATAGAGGAAGATCCTCTTCTTGTCGCGGTGTAGTCCCTTTTTGCATACCACCTTTTCTTCTTTCTGTATCCTCAATAAAATCTTCTACAGATAAAGGCATACCAGCGGGACAACCATCGATGACAACACCAACACTTTCTCCATGAGACTCACCGAATATGTTGACCGTAAAAAGTTTTCCAAACTGATTCATAAAACGAATTTACTTGCTTTCTAGCTTTACTTGAACACCTAATTGTATAAGATCATTGTAAAAGGCTGGATATGATTTATCAATGGCCTCTGCATCAGCAATGGTAACTGCACCATCCGCTCCTAAAGCAGCTACAGCAGCAGCCATGGCAATGCGATGATCGTGATGCGAATGTACACTTGCACCTTTTGGTTGTTTTCCACCATGCACCAGCATCAAATCATCTTCAAGATCAATTTGAATACCCATCTTACCAAATACATCTTGTAACGTCAAACCCCTGTTACTTTCTTTATGTGTTAGTCGGCGTACCCCTTTTATTTTAGTTATACCATCACAATATGTTGCCAATGCAACAAGTGGTGGAAATAAATCAGGGCATTCAGTCGCGTCAAATTCAAATGCCTTCAATGCCGCTGGAGTTACCGTATAATTATTTCCATCTAACTGCAATCCTGCTCCTGCATCTTTGATGGCTTCCAGTATTTTCATATCAGCCTGCACAGAATCAGAACGCATACCTTCTATCACTATTTGATGACTGATGGCACCTGCAACAAACAAAAATGCCGCTCCACTCCAATCACCTTCTATGGCATAAGTAAATTCACCTTGTTTAGCGGCAGTCTCATGTGCAGAGAAGTAATAGGTCTCGTGGTTTTGGACTATCGGCACCTTCATCCCAAAATCTTTCAACACACGCAAGGTTAAATCTATGTAGGGTTTACTTTTTAAATCCCTAACTGTAATGGTCACATCTTTTGCATTACTCGCAGCATATGCCATCAACAATCCTGTTAGAAACTGTGAACTGAGGCTACCATCTACTTCAATATTTTTAGGAACCAATGGTCCTTTTACCTGCAAAGGAAGCTTACCATGATTGGTTGTAATGGTAATATCAAGTTCAGGAAATATTTCATCGAAAAAATCCATTGGACGATTGACAAGAGATCCCTTGCCTACTATCGACAATTGCTTATTTGACAATGCTGCAATAGGCGTAAACATTCTTATTCCCAAGCCACTCTCACCACAATTGATTTCATTTTCTGATGGGTCCACACCCTTGCTTGTAATGATGATCTTATCCCCCAAATCTTGAACCTCAGCGCCAAGTTTTGCAATAACATCTAATGCAGCAAGGTCATCATTGCTTCTTCCTGGATCCAAAATAGTTGTACGACCATGATGCAACAATGCTGCAGCACAAGCACGTTGCATGTCACTTTTTGACCTAGGGCTTCTTATACTACCATGAACACCTGATGGAATTATTGTTGCAATCATTTTTGTTTCTTGTTAAGTGTATTGAATGCAACAAGGTATTTCTTAAGTATGGTCAATGGTATTTCTACAATTTCACCTTTCCCCAATTTAGACAAGAGCACAAACCTCATTTGCTTACTCAAACGCTTTTTATCCATTTTTAAAATCTCAAAAACACGATCAACATCAAATACAGCTCGGGTTGGAAGACCATATTGAACCAATACTTTCTCCACCAGAGAAGCATGTTTGAAACCCAGGAGCTGTTCAGACAACCAAGCGGCAAACACCATACCCAAGGCAACTGCTTGTCCGTGTGTCAGCTCATATTGTGTCTCCAATGCATGCCCAAGTGTATGACCAAAATTCAACAATTTCCTATCACCCTTTTCAAATTCATCTCGCTTAACAATTGTCGATTTCAGTTCAACATTTTTACGAACAATAGCTTTCAATAATTTTTTATCAGACTTTAATGCTTGAAGGTCAAGTTGATCCAATTGTTTGAAAAGCTTTGCATCGAGCACTGCTCCATGTTTGATAACTTCTGCACAACCATTCACCCACTCTTGATGAGGAAGTGTTGAAAGCAAATTGGTATCATAAAACAAAAAAGAAGGTTGACGGATAACGCCTACCATATTTTTGTATTCCCCCACATCAATACCGTTCTTACCTCCAATGGAAGCATCAACCATAGCCAACAGACTCGTCGGCACAAAACCAAACTGTATGCCACGCATATAGATGGATGCTACATAGCCAGTGAGATCAGTGATCACACCACCGCCAACACCTACCAAAATAGAAGAACGATCTGCTTGAAAAGCGATAAGTTGTTCTACAATTGCATCAGCCGTTGGTTGAATCTTATATGCCTCACCAGGTTTTAGTGTAATAACGTTCCAATTTTTGAACTTGGCATGATGCGCCTTAAATACATGTTCATCAGTAACGATAATGGCTTTTTTTCTTTCCACTACCTTGTTCAACTGACCAAAAGCTGCATCAAAGTAAACTTCTACTTTGCCTGAACTATAGGTGTATGTTTTTTTATGCATCCTTTATTCGTTGTTCATGATTTTGTTCTGCCTGTTGATACTTTCCATGTGAATAGCATCCATGTAACGGGTAATAAATTCCTCACTCAGTCCTACTTTTGAAGCTTTACCTAATGCTTTTTGCAAAACTTCATTCCACCTTCCTTGTTGGAAGATTGTTACATTATTATTTTTCTTGTACGCACCAATTTTCTCAGCAATAGACATCCGCTGTGAAATCAATTGCATCAATTCATCATCAATATGATTGATTTGTTCACGCAATTTATCCAATGCTGCATGGAAAGAAGGAGAAGGAACACTTTCATTTCTCCAGCTAATTGCTTCAAGCATTTCAGCAAGACGTTCTGGTGTGATTTGTTGCTTAGCATCACTCCATGCATTATCGGGATCAATATGGCTTTCAATCATCAAACCATCAAAATCAAGATCAATTGCCTTTTGAGCAGTCGATTGGAGTATATCTCTTCTACCACAAATATGTGAAGGGTCATTTACAATCAACATATCCGGCATTCTGCGCTTCATTTCTAAAGCAAGATGCCACATTGGAGCATTTCTAAATTCTGTGTTACCATAAGAAGAGAAACCACGGTGGATCAAACCGATATCACTGATACCCGCTCTGGATATACGTTCTACAGCACCCTGCCATAGTTCCAAATCAGGATTGATAGGGTTTTTGATCAACACTGGAACTTTTACACCACGCAAAGCATCAGCTACCTCTTGCACACTAAACGGATTCACAGTTGTTCTGGCACCTACCCATAATACATCTACATCAAAGGTTAGAGCATCTTCCACTTGTTTACCGGTGGCTACTTCAACTGTTGTAGGCAATCCAGTCAGTTTTTTAGCTTGCTGCAACCATGGTAAACCTTTGGTTCCAATTCCTTCAAACATACCTGGTTTGGTCCTTGGTTTCCAAATACCGGCCCTGAGCATATTTACCATTCCAGTCTTGGCTAAACGTTGAGCCGTCTCAATAACTTGCTCTTCTGTTTCGGCACTGCATGGTCCGGATATGATTAGAGGACGCTTTTTCCAAGCTGTCTGTGCTGCTGTCTGTTGTGATTCCATTACTTGTTCCATTTTACAAAATTAATGATTTAGATAAGGGTTAAATTATTGTATGATTCTTTTGATTTGATTAGCGTTAGACATTAATTCATTTAGATACTCCCAGTTTTCCTTTTCGAGGCATGCTTTGAATTTTCTAAGTTGAGCAATGTGCTCATTCAATACATCCAGTACGTTTTCACGATTGTGCATCAGTATAGGCGTCCACATTGCTGGATTACTTTTTGCCAAGCGGACTGTACTTTCAAAACCGGCACTGGCCATTTCGAAAATAGCATCATCTTCTTTCTCTTTTTCCAATACGGTGTTTGCAAGCGCGAAGGATGTAATGTGAGAAATGTGACTAACATAAGCCGCATGCAGATCATGATCATCAGCATTCATTTCAATGATGCGCATGGGAAGTGCTGTAAATATTGTTTTCGCAGTTGCAACAGCATCTTCATCCGATTTAGCAAGATCACAAAGTATGACTGCTTTGTTTTCAAAAGCATTGCTTACGGCTGCAGCGGGACCAGAATATTCTGTTCCCCACATTGGATGTGAGGCAACAAATCGACCTCGTTTGGGATGATTTTCAACTACAGCACTGATATGACTTTTAGTAGACCCCATATCAATCACTACTTGTTGATCAACCAAGTCGAGAATTTTAGGTAATAATTCAGAAAGAGCATTAACTGGAATAGAAAGAACAACTACATCAGCACTTCTAACAGCAGATTCCAAATCAAGCATTTCATCCACCAAACCCAATGATAATGCATCTGCAGCATGTTTAGGATTGTTATCAACCCCTATAATTTTAGCAGCTAGACCATTGTTCTTGCATTTCAATGCAAATGATCCACCGATCAAACCTACTCCTATGATTGCAAAATTCTTTTTCATTGCTACACTATAATTTGGTTTAGGCCTTGCCTAACATCTTTTCAACTCTTTCAATTGCCTGAGATAAAACTTCTTTTTTGCTACACAAACTGATACGCACAAAACCATCACCAGCATTACCAAAGATTCCACCAGGAGTGATAAACACATTTGCTTTATGCAAAACTTCATCACTCAAAGCAAATCCAGTTTCAAATTCACTTGGAATTTTTGCCCACACAAACATGCCCACTTGCTCTTTCGAATAGACGCAATGGAGTAAATCCAATAAACGACAAGCCAACTCTTTTCTTTCCTTATAAATTGCATTAACTTCTTGGTGCCATTGGTGATCCAACGACAAAGCCTTTGCTGCAGCCATTTGCACAGGAAGAAACATCCCTGAATCCATGTTGCTTTTGAACCTTAGTATTGCATCGATGTGTTCTGCAGAAGCTACAATCATACCCACACGCCATCCTGCCATATTGTGAGATTTACTCAAAGAGTTGAGTTCAATCACTACTTCTTTTTCAGCATCAAACGACAACAAACTTGAAGGTTGATCATTTAAAATAAAACTATAAGGATTATCATGAACGATGATCAATTCTTCTTGCTTGGCAAATGCAACTATCTCTTTCAACAAAGAAGCATCCGGTAATTGTCCAGTTGGCATATGCGGATAATTCAGGAACAACAACTTTACCCTACCCTGCTGTTTTTCATGATGCGCATCAATCATTTTTTTCCATTCCTTCAAATCAGGATGCCAATTATTTTTTTCTTCTAATACATAAGAAAGTGTTTCACCGCCTGATAATTTTACAGCACTGGTATAGGTTGGATAACCAGGATTAGGAACCAAAGCAGCATCACCCTTTTCGAGGAAGGTCATGCAGATGTGCATAATCCCCTCTTTGCTTCCAATTAATGGAAGCACTTCAGAATTAGGCTGTACATCAACCTGGTACCACTTTTTATACCAATCTGCTATGGCATTTCTCAAAACAGGAGAGCCTTTGTAAGATTGATAAGCATGTGAATTATCTTTAGCAGCTTCCTCATGTAATGCAGCAATCACTGCAGGATGCGGTGGAAGATCCGGACTACCAATACCCAAGTTGATGACTTGCTTTCCAGCTTTATTCATCTCGTCTATTTCCCTCAACTTCATAGAGAAATAGTATTCGCCTATACCATCCAACCGTGATGAAACTTTTACCATTTTCCTATTTATTAAATTTTCCTTTTTTATAAACTCCCAATACACGCAGTGACTGTGTTCTTTTCTTCAATTCATCCATCACCTTGTTGTATTGTTCAAGTTGATCAAATTCTAAGTCGGCATGAAACCCATATTTAAACTGACTACCAGCTAATGGGAATGATTGTAGCTTACTCAAGTTGATTCCTTCGTTTGCGATGACCGATAACACCTCTGCCAATCTTCCTTTTGCATGATCAGTGTGAAAATTGATTGATGCTTTATTGGCATCCTCCACAACTGATGCTTTTTGCTGTAGGACCAAGAAACGGGTATAGTTGTTTTTTACATCATGAATATTCGGTGCAATAATTTTTAATCCGAACAACTCAGCGGCCAAACTTCCGGCGATAGCTGCAATGTGTTTGCTTTTTCTTTGGTGAACATTTTTAGCACTTAGCGCTGTATCCTCTGTTTCAACCAATCTCCAACCTTTTGGGTTTAAATAACCAGTGCATTGAAGCAAAGCCATCGGGTGCGAATGAACTTCTTTGATATCTGCCAATTTTACTCCTGGGTTCACCATGAGGTGCTGATCAATTTGCAGGTAGACTTCCCCCGCTACATATAGATTTGATTTTTGCAACAAGTTGTAGTTAGGCAGGATACTTCCGGCAATTGAGTTTTCAATGGCCATGATCCCTCCCATGGTAGATTTTTTATTAGAAGCCTCCTTGATTACGTCCGTAAAAGTGGCACAGGGAAGAATTTGAACATTTTTACCATAAAAACTCCTGGCAGCTACCTGGTGAAAGCTACCCTCATAACCCTGAATTGCCACTGGCATACCAATACTTGTTCCCCTGCCTACCGGCAGGCAGGCTTCTTCCCTACTCCCTAACATTTTACTCATAACATCCATTTAAAAAAAAATCCCGGTGGTTAACCGGGATCCTTATGTTGATTTGTTGTTTAGTATTGTTTTCAACAAGAAGTTCCCGTACCACCGGTAAAGTAGTAGCTAAAATAAAAGAAGTAACGGGTTCTATTTGTGTTCATCTAGACGAAGATAAGAAAACTTGAATATTTTTCAAAAAAAATTAGAATCTATTTCTCGGACCGCCGCTATCTGCGTCATTCATGCGAATTTTTCTACCCTTGAATTTCTTGCCATCGATAGATTTAATCATTTGGTTGGCAGCGCCACCTTCAATTTCTACCCAGCTGTTCATCTCCTTCATGTCGATTCTACCCAAGACCTCTTTTTTCAAATCACTCATATCGAGGATGAATTGAAGGAAACTTGCTTTGTAGAAGCCATCTTTTGTCCCCAAGTTGATAAACAACTTCTTGTATCCTGCTCCTCCACCTGAAGATCCACCCCTCTGGAAGGTTTTTCCACCTTCTCTTCTATCAGACGACCTTTCTCTTGAACGTTCGCTAGAGCGTTCATTTCTTCTGTCATCTCTCACATTTAGATCGGCAGCATTCTCGTAATATTGAAGGAACCTGTCGAATTCCAAAGCAGCTACACGGGTAAGAATTTCTTCTTTCTCAACATTTGCGAACTTCTCTTTAAGAAGAGGCACATAGGTTTCGTATTCACCGTGACTGATATCAGCATTCAACATTTTATCAATAAAATGGAAGAATTGTTTGCGACAAACATCTTTTCCAGATGGAATATCCATCTTGTGAAACTTATTGTTGATCAGCTTTTCAATATGACGTAATCTGTAAACTTCCCTTTGAGTTACAATCGAAATACACACACCACTCTTACCAGCACGACCAGTTCTTCCACTTCTATGGGTATAGACTTCAGGATCATCTGGCAATTCATAATTGATTACATGGGTGATGTCTTTCACGTCAATACCACGGGCTGCTACGTCAGTCGCTATTAACAACTGCAAGCTTTTTTCCCTGAATCTTGCCATCACTTTGTCTCTCTGCGCCTGAGTAAGATCGCCATGTAGCGCCTCAATATCATATCCTTCTCTGATAAGCGATTCTGTAATGCTTTGCGCATCAGCTTTGGTCCTGGTAAAAATAATACCATAAATACCCGGATTAAAATCGATTATCCTTTTTAAGGTTTGGTAACGGTTTACACCCGAAGTAGCATAATACTGATGATCAATATTGACATTGGCAGCATTTACCTTACCTATGGTGACCTCAGCAGGGGTTGTCATGAAGCGCTTGCTTACCTGACGAACCTCAGATGGCATGGTTGCACTAAACAACCAGATACTGTTTCTATTAGGAGTATTGCCTAAAATGAATTCAATGTCTTCACGGAAGCCCATGTTCAACATTTCATCCGCCTCATCCAATACGATATAGCTGATATTATTTAAGTTGATGGCTTTTCTCTCGATCAAGTCAATTAACCTACCAGGAGTAGCTACAACTATTTGGGTGCCTTTTTTAAGGTCGCGGATCTGCTCCCCGATAGATGCACCGCCGTATACCGCGACAGTTTTAATGGATTTTTTCTTAGAAGAAAAATTATACAGATCTTTTGTAATCTGCATACATAATTCACGGGTGGGACAAACCACCAATGCCTGAGGGTGATTGGCTTTGGCATCTACCAATTGTAACAATGGTAAACCAAATGCAGCAGTCTTACCCGTACCAGTTTGTGCTAAACCGACAAAATCTTTGGTCCCGCTTAACAATATAGGAATGGCCTGTTCTTGTATGGGGGTTGGGTTGGTAAACCCAAGGGATTGAATGCTTTCCAATAACGACTCTTCAATGCCTAACGCTTCAAAACTCATAATTCTATTTTTGCAAAGGTAACTTTAATGGGGCAGAAAACGGAGAGAATATGACAAGTCATTGATAATCAATAAAATAAAAAAAGTCATCCCGTGGAAACGGGACGACTTCAACGATTGCTTGCCATATGAAAAAAAGATTACTTGGCTTCTGCAGGAGCAGCAGCAGCAGCAGTATCAACAGCAGCAGCAGTTGTATCAACAACAGCAGCAGCAGTGTCAACAGCAGGAGCTTCAACAGCAGTAGTATCAGCAGCTGGTGCAGTTTCAGAACCACCACATGAAGCGAGGGCTACGATAGCCAAGATTGCGAAAAACTTTTTCATTCTTTTGGGTTTTTTGAATGTTAAAATTGAATAATTGAAAATTAATACGCAAAGTAAAAGAATGTAACCCGATATTTAAAAGATTTTTTTTTGTTGCTTTGTGGGTTACAAAAAACCCTCATCAGGTATTAAAAAAGCGTATTGTGGCAAGTCAAGATCAGGAATTAGCGGTTTTTAGGGCCATTGGCAACAACGACAAGAGTGCAATTGAGTCGGTTTATAGTGAAAACTATGCACTGATTCAGCATTTTGTCATCAGTAACAATGGTACGGAGGATGATGCCAGGGATATTTTTCAGGAGGCCATGATGGTCCTTTACGAAAAAGCCAGGCAGCAGGATTTTGAATTGACTTGTCAAATCAGGACTTACCTCTACTCCGTTTGCAGGAGGCTTTGGTTAAAAAAGCTTCAATATGCCAGAAGGATAGAGACCCAAGTGGAGAACTTTGACAAATTGGTTCCTGTAGAAGAAGATTTGGAGGATCATGATAAATTGACCCTGCAGTACCAAACCATGAGGACTGCCATGGGAAAAATTGGGGAACCCTGTAAAAGTCTGATTGAGGCTTTTTATGTACACCGAAAAAACATGCATGAGATTGCAGGATATTTTGGTTACACCAATGCCGACAATGCCAAGAACCAGAAATACAAATGCCTGGTGAGATTAAAAAAACTGTTCTTCGCTCAATATAAAAACGCATAATCGTACAATGGACCAATCACAAATAGCTGAAGTAGTAGAAAGATACCTCAAGGGGGAAATGGACAGCCAGGAAAAGCAGGCTTTCGAAGAAGCGCGTAAAAATAATCCTGAGCTGGATCAGGCTGTGGTTGAATACCACTTCTTCTTTGAAGAAATGGTGCGTTATGGTGAAGTGAGAAGATTCAAATCCAACTTGTACGATACTCACCATACTTTACAAGAGAACGGCGAAATCAAAGAATTGCAACTCACTGCTGGTACACGTATTATAAATATGTGGAACAAATACCGCAGAGTGGTTGCCGTTGCAGCATCAATTGCAGGTATTACCACATTATTCATCAGTGGTATGATTACCCTATTCTCTCCCAATCGTCCGATTAGAGATATTGAGGAATTGAGAAGAAAGGTGAGCAATCTCGAAAAACAATCCAGCAACCAAACTGCAGAAATCAAAAATTTCAAATCTAAGATTGAACCAGGTGCAGATGTGAAGTTTGGTGGAACAAGCTTTTTAATTGACCAAAAGGGCTACCTCGTTACCAGTGCACACGTTTTAAAAGGTGCCAATAGAATATATGTTCAAAGCAATGATGGTGTTGATTATTTGGCAGAGATTGTAAAAGAGGATCTCAACACTGATATTGCAATCTTAAAAATCACTGACGAAGAGTTCAAAGGGAATAAACAACTTCCATACGGTTTGGGTAAATCAAAGAATGATTTAGCAGAACCGGTATTTACCATGGGATATCCTAAAGACGAGATTGTATACAACGAGGGTTATCTCAGTGCAAAATCTGGTTTACAAGGTGATACCATGTCATTTCAAATTACCATTTCAGCTAACCCTGGAAACAGTGGTGGTCCGGTTTTCAACAAAAACGGTGAAGTCATTGGTATCCTTAACGCACGTCAGGCTTCAGCCAGTGGTGTAGTATTTGCAACCAAAGCAAAATACATTCAAACCTTGGTTGATGAAATCAAGAACAGCGACAAAGAAGAGAACATCAGAGTAAAAACTGTTTCAACACTAAAAGGAATTTCAAAGCCTGAGCAGGCTAGAAAAGTACAAGACCATATTTACATGGTGAAAGTGGTGTTGAGCTAATCAATTGTTCTTAACTCTCCCTAGCTTAAATTATTTCCAGAGTCCAGCAGGATATTCTCCTGTCTGCAATAAAGTTTCTATTGCAGTTCTAACAGCTGGAGCATCCTCTTTATAAGTTACACCAAACCATATAGCAGATGTTGGTATTACTTCAACCTTACCTGCATTATCATGCATGAAACGATCAGCAACCAAAGGAATAAAGAATTCCGACTTCTCTTCAGCGCCTCTCTCATGTAAAAACTCCTTGAACAATTTTGAAGAATATCCAAATACAGATGGATGGAAACACCAGAAGTTCATAGAGACGATTGTATCTTCTGTGAGTTGCTTTGGCTCCATGCCATCCTCTACAAGAATCTGTCCACCTTGTTCTGCAATATTCAAACGCTCAACAACACCTGTTAAATTTCCTGAACCATTCACACTGCAAACACCTCTGTTTACTGTTCCGTGGCTCGACAAAGTTTGCTTGAGTTGATAACCAATAATAGCATAATGTTCTTCATTGCAACCATTGGTGAGAAAGCCATAAGCTTTTTCAAAAGCATCTCTTCCATAAAAATCATCTGCATTGATTACAGCAAATGGTTCATTGATGGTATCCATAGAACATAAAACTGCATGAGCTGTCCCCCATGGCTTGGTACGGTTTGCAGATCGCTCATAGCCATCAAGATGTGCATCGAGATGCTGATACACATAAGCTGTTTCTATTTTCCCTTTTAATTTGGGTTCAAATATTGCTTTGAATTGTTCTGCAAATTCTTCACGAATAACAAAGACCACTTTCCCGAAGCCTGCGCGGATAGCATCGTAAATTGAATAATCCATGATGGTTTCACCATCCGGACCAAATGCTTCAATCTGTTTCATTCCTCCATACCTTGAGGCCATTCCTGCAGCTAGAATCAGTAAAGATGGTTTCATTCGGTTCAATTTAGGGAGCAAAAATAGTTTGAAATAACAACGCATCAAAATGCGAACTTTACAGTATTCATGTTAAATAATACTTTAATACAAAAAATTGAAAGTCCACAAGCTGAAATTCAGGGTGTTTCGGTATCTATTTTGCGATTAGACCTCCTGCATTCAGTTGTTTCTGGGAATAAAATTTTTAAACTCAAGTATTATATAGACATAGCATCAAAAGAGAAAAAACAACTCATCACTTTTGGCGGTCCCTACTCCAATCATTTGGTAGCAACCGCATATGCAGCACAAGAAGCTGGATTAGAAGCCACTGGTTACGTAAGAGGAGAACGCCCCTCAGTTTTATCTGAAACCCTTCAAGACTGCATCAAGTACGGCATGGATCTAAGGTTTGTCGCAAGAGATCAATACGATCAATTACAACATGATTTAGTCCATAAAGAGGATCAAGATAAACAGGTAATTCCATATGGTGGTTATGGCAAACTAGGTGTGATGGGTGCCAAAGAAATACTCCAATTCAAAGAAGCAAGTCAGTTTGATACCATCATGGCATCATGTGGCTCTGGCACAATGGGTGCTGGATTATTATCGTCAATAGAACCAAACCAAAAACTCATACTGATTTCAGCAGTCAAGAATAATTTTTCCATAGAAGCAGAAATCAAAGCGCTATTAAATGAAGAAGATTACACTGAAAAATCATTAACCATCAACCACGACTACCACTTTGGTGGTTTCGCAAAAAAAGATACCAAGCTATTTCACTTCATGAATGAATTTTACAAGAACACAGAGATCCCAACCGATTTTGTTTATACAGGGAAATTGGTATATGCCTTTAGCGATATGCTTGATAAAAAAATCTTTCAAAAAGGATCATCTATATTGTTGATACACAGTGGGGGACTGCAAGGCAACAGATCTTTGAAAAACAACGAACTTATTTTTTGATTGAACCTTGTTATATTTGTTGGGATGCCATTTCAAAGAACTAAGATTGCATTAGCCATTTTCCCGCTTCTTTTTTCATTGGTTGTTTCAACCCGTGCACAAGACAGTTTGCCCAATTTTTCAGTAGATGTGCGCAATGGTGCCATTATTATTGGCTGGATCAATCCATATAATGATATTGCTCAACTTATTATTCAGCAATCCAGAGATTCCATCAGTGGCTTCAGGTCAATAGTAACAATGCCCGATCCAGCGGCAGTTACCAATGGATTTGCTTATAAGAAACCGAACAGTGAAAATTACTACTATAGAATATTCTATTTGCGTTCGGGCAGTCGCTACGTTTTTTCTGCCCCAAAAAAACCTAGGCCAGAAGTTAAGATTCAAGAGTTAAAACAACAGCAAAGACCAGCTGATGACATAGCTGTTTCTAAAAATAAAAAACCACAAACTACAGAGCCAAAAGAAACAGAGAAGTCGATAACCTCTCCTTTGCAAGTAGACAGCATCATCAAATCAAATCCAAGTATAATTACAGATATTAAAAAAGTACTAAAAGCCGACTCAGTTGTGTTAGAAAAGATTGATAGTGTATTTAAAGTAAATCCTGAGAAGGCAATGAAAATTATCAGGTTTGTTGATCAGGTTGTAAAACCACTCCAAAAAATCGAACCCACCACCAAGGACGATATTTTCAACCCCTCTGGTTTTATTTTCACCAATAGTGAAGGTAATCTTGTAATTGCTTTACCAGATGTGCACAAAAAGAAATTTAGTCTTCATGTATTGACCAAAGAGGGCCAACCAATTTTTGAGATGAAAAATATAAAAGAGCCACTTCTGCAAATTGATAAATCAAACTTCTACAAAAGCGGTTGGTTCAAATATGAACTATACGAAGCAGGTAAACTAAGAGAGAAAAACAGGTTCTTTATTCCTGATGACATTAAATAAGATCGCTCTCAAACACCTTAGCAAATTTTTCCTTTATTTGTTGCTTTACAGTTTCCATTTCTAGAGTATGCCCTAATTCCTTTTCTAAAGATGTTACTTGTTTATCAGGTATGCCACAAGGAACAATCATTGTAAAATAATCGAGGTTCGTGTTTACATTCAAGGCAAACCCATGCATGGTTACCCAGCGACTGCAGCGTACGCCCATTGCGCAAATTTTCCTTGCTTTCATCTTGTTGTCAGGATCTAACCATACACCAGTTTCACCGGGACTCCTATCGCCCTTTAATCCATAAAGCGCAAGAACCCTTATGATTACTTCCTCGAGTGAACGCAAATATTTGCCAATATCAGTATAATATTTTTCGAGATCTAAAATCGGATACCCAACTACCTGACCTGGTCCGTGAAATGTGATATCACCCCCACGGTTGGTGGGGTAATACC